>BNJT01000066.1_pt1 | contig 145713 bp, 216 predicted proteins | sample 8540491 | NCBI WGS metagenome assembly BNJT01 (sample SAMD00202455, study PRJDB9452) | human saliva metagenome | host: Homo sapiens
CGTTGCTTCAGAATAAAATATGTTCAGTATCAGAAATAGTAACATTAACCAGATTTTGGTTGAGCATCGCTTTTGCAAGCGCAACTTGTTCTGTTGAGATCGCTTTTTAATACCTCTAAACCCGCCTGATGATCGCCTCCAATGGCGCCTATTGCTGCCGCCATGAGACCCAACCGTGCCCGCATTTGGCACGGTAACGCCCATTCCATTTTTCATTAAATTTGATGAGACTTTCGCTTCAATACGTTCAGGCAGTTTGCTAAATCAATGGCGCGCGTTGCAGAGGCAAGCGCTAAAGAAATAGGGTTCAGGTACTGCACAATGCGGGCACCAACTTTTCTTGTACGATACGTAAAATATTTTTGTTCAATGGTAGGGTCAAAGGTTCCTCATCACTTTCTAATCTAAACAAATAAACTGTATTTTATAAAACGGGCATATTGTACCGTTTTTGTCATCAGGATTAACTACTATGCCTAATTGGCGCATGAAAAAGCGTGCTGAGAACAGATAGGTTCCTAGAAAGATTTTTGTGATTCTACATCATAAAACCAAGAGAAAAGACATGGCTAGAATAGACCTAAATAGGTACTATAAAACCCAATCGAAACATCAAACATTGCTGTTTTTCTTGTTCACCACTAACGGAGTATTTTATGGAATTTCGTATTGAAAAAGACACTATGGGCGAAGTAAAAAGTACCAGCAGATAAATACTAGGGCAGCGCAAACTGAACGTTCACGTAATAACTTCAAAATCGGGCCAGCATCTATGCCACAGAAATTATTGAGGCTTTCGGGTTATTTGATGCAGCTGCGTTTGCTAACCATGATTTAGGTGCGTTATCGGCAGAAAACGCGATCTGATTGCGCAAGCTTGTGATGAAATTCCCACATAAACTTGATGATCAATTCCGTTAGTGATTTGGGCAAAACCGGTTTCAGGCATCACAATCAAACATGAATGTGAATGAAAGTGGTTGCGAATCGTGCACATGTATGTGCACGGTGGAAAATTAGGTGAAAAATCTATGTTCACCTGAATGATGATGGAATAAATCACAATCTTCTAACGATACTTTCCCAACAGCAATGCATATTGCTGCGATACAAAAGTGGTTGAAACCACTATTCCCGCAGTCGAGCGCTTACAAAAACTTTCGCAGCAAAAATCTGAAGCTTTCAAAGATGTCGTATTGGTCGTACGCACTTAATGGATGCACAACACCATAACATTAGGTCAAGAGTTCTCAGCTTATGCAGCACAATTACACTTTTCGTTTATCTGTACTGAAAACACCTTACCGCACCCGCATGCCAATTAGCATTAGGTGGTACAGCCGTGGGTACAGGTTTGAATACGCCGAAAGGCTGTGATGTGAAAGTGGCAGAATACATTGCTCAATTCACTCAGCTACCATTTGTGACTGCTGATAATAAATTCGAAGCGCTTGCCGCCCATGATGCAATTAGTGAAACGCACGGTGCGTTAAACAATTACCGTTAGCCTCATACAAAATTGCTAATGACATTCGTCTCATTGGCTTCAGGCCCTCGTTCAGGTATTGGTGAGATTTTTAATCCCAGAAAATGAACCTGGTTCATCAATTATGCTGCAAAGTTAACCCAACGCAGTAGTGAAGCGGATGACCATGGTTTGCTCACAAGTGTTAGGTAACGATACTACGATTTCATTTTGTGGGTTCACAAGGTCATTTCCAATCAAACGTGTATAACCCAGTGATGATTGCGGAACTTCACAATCTGCACAATGATTAGCAGATGCCGCACCTCATTTGATGAGCATTGTGCAGTAGGTATTGAGCCGAGATTATCCACGCATCAAACAACAGTTAGAAAACTCATTATTAGTCACTGCGTTAAATACGCACATGCGGCTGAAAATGCAGCGAAAATGTGCGAAAACTGCGCATAAAAATGGCACAACCTTAAAAGAAGAAGCGATTAACTTGGGATTATTAACCGCTGAACAATTTGATGAATGGGTTCGTCCAGAAGATATGGTAGGCAGTCTGAAATAATTGCTCTCTATGACGAAAAACCGCCGAAAGGCGGTTTTTCATGGTTTAACCTAGCAAGCGGTTAAATTTCTCGAAAAATTTGCAAAGTCTCAGCAAAAATTAGACCGCTTTAGTATGGGTTATATGGGTATCTCAATATCACTCGATTATAAAACTACCATTAATCATGGTTTTATTCAGATGATATTTGCGTAAGCCTCAAACAGTTGCATATCGGGCTTAGTTGGATTTTGCCAAAATGAAGATAAATCCCTGGTGTGAGGCCTTCAAAATGATAATTGGCACGGCCAAGAGTGATCACTGGCATACCATGTAATAATGCTGAAATACCACTTGTGCTGTTCAGCGTTACCATGCCTTTACCGCGACGAAGCAGAACAGGCAATGGCACATCATGCACATAGAATAGTCGCCCTTTTGAGTGCGGATGGCGTTCAAATTCTGAATAACGGGATCATAATGAATAAAACCTCTATCCATTGGGTGATGCTTAATGACTAGATTGAGATTGCTTGGGGCCGATTCTGCAAAAGATTGCAATACTTCACGCAAGAATGCGCCGACACTGTTGAAATCACAATGTACTTTCACTTGGCTGTCATCATAAACTTGCAATGGCACAACAAAGAAATTACCTAATTTCCCTCGGTTGACTTTTCTTGCAAAGGTACGATCACGCAAGTAATAACAAGCGCGCTTGATGCCTGATGTCACCAGAGTTTTTATAATATTTCAGATTCAGAATGCGGTGATGTTGATATTTTGGGTAATTATCTCGCCCAGTAGCTTTGGTATAATATGCTATTGCCACTTTTGCCATTGGTAAAAACCCGTGGCTAATTTAAGTGGTACTGCTGGCTCAGGTAAATTTTCGGCTTGCTCAAAGATAGAAGTCTGCCTGGCGAGGAGAGGAGAGAACGCATTAACTTTCTGTTTTTCGAGTGTCACGTAATCAGGACGGAAATAGCCCTCTCTTCAAACACCCAAAATGGAATCTGTTCATCTTGTGATATGCGATTTTGTGGTATTACGGTTGTCACCAAAGCAAACCATCGCATCAATATTGTGTTGTTTGCAAAATAGTTGTAGGTAAGGGTAGAACTCACTCACTGAGCCACGATACAATCGTGTTTTTCAATCGATGACGGACATGCTCATCGCCACCGTTAAAATGATTTTATAAACGGTTTTTCCTGTCCCACTAACCAAGCAGAAAGATCGGCAACGTATGGCCGATTGGCCCTTGCAAAGCAAAGATCGCTGGGAAGTTTGAGCTAATTCATCTAAATAATGTTTCATTCTAAAACCGTTATTCATCATGTAATCACAGGGTGTTTACCCTGATTTTTTAAGTACGCAAAATGCGCGCACTAAATGCTGCAATTTGCCATATTGTTTAGCTACCAATGGCGATGAATGCCATCTTTGATTAGGCGCTAAACGCTGTGCTTTTTAAAATTTCAATCGCTGTTTGAGCATTGGTTAGCTCGCCAGCATTTGGATTGACGTATTGCGGATAATAGACCAATGTGCCAGCAATAAGTTCTAACAATGGAAAGTTTTCGATTGCGGCGGTTAAAAGAGCAGTGATCAATGGTCAATCCCCAGTGGCTATAAAACGGTAAACCATAGCAATGTACAGTCAGCAAGGCTTCAAAGCCAGCAAGAGGTGTGCATGGTGCAATCATCCACGGCATTGATACAGCTCAAGCACGTTTTCTGTTTTTCGCAATTTGATCCCGCTAATCTTGACCGCTTGCGATTCTGATATGACCAATGCGGTTTACCGCCTATAACATCCGGGTGTGGCTTATAAACGATATAAGCTTTCCGGGGTTTGTTGCACGTACTGTAAATCTAAATTAGCACGAATATTTGGGAGCCGGTTCGAATAGACGCACTCGTCTTCGACCTGTCCCACCACTAAAATTTTCTTTTTGACTGTATTCGGTAAAGAAAATTTTGACCTTCCCCTGACATTATATTTACTGATATGTTGCGATACCAATGCATGTTGTAGCTGCTTGGCTTCAATTAAATCCACTTCGGTAAATTGTTGATGCTTCAAAAATCCTTCTAAGCGAGAAGGACTTTCTGCATTGAAATAAATGCCTAAATCGTCAACACACACTAAAGAAAGTGGCGCAACCAAGTTTGAAACCAAGCCCAACTGAACGAATAAAGCCATCTTCCATTCTGAGTCACGTTAATATTATGCGCTTTTAGCATAATTTACGCAGCTTCTTTACCTGTTCCCCATAGCAACAAGCGGTCATTTTTGGTGAATGTTTTACCACTGAGTTTGCTCACATCTTTAACAAAATGTAGCTTGCAGCTTGGTAATCGGAAAACGGTTTAATAACCGCACGCAACCAGAGACATTCCAACGCACACAGAGATTGCCTTAGGCGCAAGTTAAGTGCTTTGGTGTGAATGATGCGGTTGATTACATCAAAAATCGTTTCCAGCCTTTGCCGGTATTCGGATTCAAATAACGGGCATGTGAAAATATGCCGCATAAAACAGTTGTAAAACTGACCGCACTTTTCACGGCGATCACGCGTGCCAGCGCTTTAGCATTCGGATGACGATCATCCGTCACGCCCCAGCCAGCAAACCATGGTACGCCAAAAGTCACCACCGGTTTACCCACTAATAATGCTTCAAAACTCACATTTGAGAGGTAACACAATACTTTCTCTCACGGCTTTTAATCAGCGAAATCGGCTGACGGGATTACTAAAAATGCACGTTGCTTGATAATTTTCATTTTGGCGAAAAATAACCCTGTTTTTACCACTTAATACATCAGGATGGGTTTTTACTAAAATTTTTGGCGTTTGAGTCTGCAATGGCAGCCTGCAACATTTGCGCAAAATGCTCGGCATCGGCTTGGCGCATATCTCTGCCATATCGCTAAATGTTTGGTGATCGATGACAATATAACGGCTCATCACCTTCTTTCTCATAATCCACCAATGTTTGCTATTTTGAAAGTTGATGTGTCACAATTTGTGATCGAGTTCGCCAAAACCTCATCACATTCACCCGCCAGAACAAGCTGTTCCAATGTTGAGGGACGAGTCGTCGTAATAAACACCTAATTTATCTACGACCATGAAAGTGGTGGATAAACCATCAACCCTCAGACCAAAGAGAACGTAAAAAGCCGTCTTCTAAGGCGATAAACGTGTATGTTACAGTCATATGCATCGTGATCGTAGAAGGGCGCAGCCCCGCAACCCAATACTAGAAATCAGCCTTCGGCACAGAAAAATGCGTGTGAAAAGCCAAGGTCCTCAGTAGATGAGGCTAAATGGAATTTTCTGTGATTCCGTGCGAGAAAATCAGTGCAGTTGGTATGGTTGTTTTAATTTCTTAGGGGTTATATGTTACTTGCTGAAAATTATTATAAATCTAGATGAAAGAAGACACGATAGAAATATCCAACGTAATTTTTCTAAAAATAAAAAGTAATGGAAAGATAAACTTTCCCATATGATTAAAAATCAAGAATAGTGTCTTTTAATTTTATAATCTAGCAATAGATTATTAATTATTATTCTCCAGCTAAAGTAGTTTGTTTTTGAGCAACTTGTGTGGGTGATTTTTATCCCGGGTCATTGTATTCTATGATTTTTAGTTCTGGGATTCTAGCTTTCAAATTAATGATATCTGAGTAAAATTCAGAATTCCTTGATGCACAAATTACAGCATCATTTTTACCCGTGAAATAGTTAAGAAACTTTCTTGATATCTTAGCTAGTACTTTTAAATACACAAATGGATCTTTACCTTTGTAATATTCTTCTGAGCCTAAATAAGGATCAATCGAATAAGTCTTATAATTACCCAATAATGGCATGATATAGCTCCCGTTCCACCCAGATGAAGCGCTCTAATATAACAATTTTATCCTCATTTTATCTCATAGAGAGGCTAGACTTTTGATAAATTTCTTGATGTCTTTTCTACATTAGTGTCGAATTTTGTATTTAAGCCATGACAACCATGCCCCACCCACATCGTCAGCGCAATTTCATTTATCTATGTATTCGCAGTAATGTGTTACTGATAAACTGGATAAGAGTGTGTGTACTAACGCTCTAATGGTTTTTCATTAGATTTATTTGTGTAAGATAATCATCAAAGATCTAATGTAGTGTTTAATTTAGGTTTTTCTAGATTAAAAGATAACATTATTTAAGCAATCAAATGTTTTGAGGAAATACGGTAGTGATTCATCGTATTTCTCAAGCTCTATTTTCTAGAAAACAGTAATGCTAATAAATATTCTGTAGCAATAAAACCATTATTACATAGTTTATAAACTACATTACTGAGATTGTTATCTCTAGCGTAAGAAAGGAAAAACCATTTGCTTTTAATTCCTATGTGTATTAGAGTTTAATAATTTCTTATATAGAAATCATCTAACAAATCTATATTAACAATAGCTCTATTGATTGGGTTTGTTTTAGGTAATTGTATGTTTTATTAAGAATTTCAGTAAATAGGTTTTATAATTACTATCACATGAAAATGAAAAATTATTCTCTGATAAGAGATGATAAATGTGGATAACAAGTCTTAATAAAATCAAAGTATTGCTTATATGTTTTCTAGAGGGTAATTTGATTTACTGGTCATTTCTAGAAAGAAAGTTATCTTCTTATAGCTAATTGTAGCTAGAGACCAATAGAAAAATCATGAACAAGAAAATCAAAAAGCGATACTTTGATTATTATAGTAATCATTAATTTTCGTTTTAGATATTTGCATTTGATAATATTTCTTGCTGTATTTCATTTAGTGTTTTCATTATTTGAAAATTTCCATTTTGGTATTGTTCTAAAAGCGTTTTTCTTGTCTACTATGATTCGTTGTAACAGGAATATTCTCAATGTGAATAAACTCTGAAGGAATCATATAGCTAGGTAAGACAGCAGATAAATATGTTTTAATTCTTCGTCAGCTTTTCTTTTTCATTGGCTGTATAGAAACAAAGTCTTGATACGACACCTGTATTTCTTTTTAAAGCGACAACGGCAGTATTTTTAAAAGATGTCTTTTGAGATTAAAGCACTTTTTCTTCAATTTCAGATCATCTACAATATGATAGCCATTAAATTTTATCTGTTCCATCCTTACGCCCTAGAAACATAGAAGACGCCATCTTTACTGAAACCGTAGTCGCTCAGTGTGCCGGTTCTTTCTCACCATTTTCATATTAATAAATAAACATCTATTATTTTGGATTCATTGCACGAGCATCACTCCTCATGACATGAATACCATAATACAGATTTCATCATTCATAATGCTTAATTTGGCATTTAGCACTTCACGTCCAACAGGAAGTTCATCCTGTTCTAAAAGCATTTCAGGTGTAATATCAATATAAGTTGTTGCAAATAGTTGCTTCAGTTGGCCCATAAGTATTAATGATTCTAGCGTCTGGGAATTTTTGGAAAAGCATATTCACAACAGGTTTTTCCTAATTCTTTCTCCACAGAATAGAAATTCTTTAATAGAAGGAAGATCTCCTGATTAAACTTAGGATTAGAACTTGTTGCATTGCAAAAAAGGCGTTGATACCCAAGTTGAGATCTGTTCTTTTGCGATATAATCCAGCCAGCTAGAAAAGGTTAGTTAAGTCTTCGGCTACTTAAAATAATTTTTCCATAGCCGTAAGGCTAGGGTTGCATGCATACATAGAAAAGATCGAAAGCAAAAGGATGCCTGATTCATAAAAGCGGTTTTTAGATGACAGTTTTAATTGAGATGTCATCCATTTCATTAAATTGAAAGTAGCTTCTTCCGATTTGAACCTTTTTGGTTGTCCGTTGTTCCTGATGTAAAAAGATAATATAAGCTAAGTCTCCAGATAATCGATTGAATCATCAGTTACTCGAATTGACTTCCTTGGCAATGATAGATAAAGTTCTGCCTAGGGCATATCACAAATATAGTCTAGCGACTGGATAAATGTTATCAACAGGAATGAAAGATGTGTAATAAACAGCATAAATTGCTATAACGAAATCGATCTCTTTTATGCCCTATATATCACTAATGGAATGTTATTATTTTTGTTAAGAGAAGAGTACTCTCAATAAAATTTTTAATTCTGCTTTGTAAATCATTCCATATACAACTTTCCTTAGAATTTACAAGAGCAACGCCTTGCGTGTTTTCTAGGCGATAGTTTAAGAATTCTTCTAAATTAGAGAAATCATTAATTGTTTTCATTGGATATCCTTATATGTTTTTCTACGTATTCAATAATTGTAGATGAATTGCTCATAAAATTTCCACGATTTCTCAAAGGGAATCTCTACATGGAATGTTTCTTTTAATTGCAACAACTAAATCCATTACACTCACAGAGTCTATTAATCCTGATGAGTAATTCTTCAGAATCAGAAACATCTTTCTGCACTGATTTGAGAGATAAGTTGTATACTTGTAGATGTAGACATGCTAGCTCCTATTTTTGGTTTATGATATTATTGTGTTAAATATATTGCACAGTTAGATTGCTTTCTAAGCATATTTTAAGCTAATTCGATGTTGTTATCAGCATGTCACAGCTAATTTCCAATAAAAATAACTTTCTTTTCATCTATTTTCCAAAACTAGAGAATTTGCTTTATCTAATTTACCTAATTTGAAAAGCGAAAATACATACCTGTCTGCAGAGACTCTTCTTTCAAAATACATCCTTTTCCAGAAGAGAGATTATATCTTGCCATTTATTTTCATTTAATAAAATTTTTACTTTAAAAATTAATCAAGGCTATATTATTTTGCATAGTTATCCACTGGTCTAATAAATAATTAACCTTTTATGGTTATTTTTAATTCCTGGCAGATAGTCTATATATGATCTGATGGCATTAGAGATAATATGCCTTTCTCCAAAAGCTTCATCCAGTTGGTCAACTAGTTTTGCTTTTATTATTTTATCTTGGCTAATCTGGCTATTGCTATGCGGCATGCTGGATCAATATAGCATTCTTTTCATATTCAACAAGAGTATTGATGAGACTCTTTTTAATTTAAAAATATCCATGCATAAATATGATGCTATCAATTCAAGTTTAAAACAGAATTTTTATCATTTTAGACATTTTTCTAACAAAGGATTCTATAATGTCTAGCCCAAATTCAAGATTATCCAAATAAATTTCTTTGGCTAGAAGTATAATCAGTGCTCCTTCAAAGATTTACTTTTCTTAACTTTTTCTAAGATTTGTTATAAAAGCATCTTCTTGTTTGATATATGATGTATATATTAAAGCTAATAGACTTTCATACAGATAATGTATTGTAGCAAAATATGAAACTATAGGTTTCGGGTTTCCCAAGTTGTAAATCGATCTTGGCTTCAATATTCTAATTGGTTTGCTGTAATGCTACTTTATTTAAACTATCTAATAATTCAAAAAATTATTCATAAATAAAAGCATTAAAATATTTATTTTCATACTTTTCTTTTTCTTTAGTAGAAAAGTAATTTGAATCAAGCATTAACTTGGTGCGAGTTTCAATAAGTCTCCAGTTTTGATATTTCAGCTTGTTCTATCATTGATTCAATAATAGAACTTTATTCTGATTACTATTACGATTCGAGGTTTATAATTGCTTGATAAACACGCTCACAGTTTCCTTTGATCTTGAAATGGAAATGTTTCTTTTATATGTTTTCATATAGCTTACTTTAGGGTTTTCCATTATTTTTAATAATTAAAGATAATGCTGATAAAAAGTTCTTTTTCATTACTTAAAACAGGACCGAAGTCATCTTTTTCATATGAAAAATAGCCTTGTTGATAAGTATGATTTCCTGAGAAGAAGGATTCTTTTTATCAAATTGATAGTACACAATTGCTTTTATTCGACAAGCACGTCAAATCGACAGAAGAGTAGTCACTTATTAAGATAGAGGACTCACCAAATAAATCTTGTATACTTTTTATCTCCCGTTTTCTCAGACCAACATTGTATTTAGGAACCTTGAATTGATTGAGGGCATGGTTGAATATTAGGATGTGGAGCAAAAATAACCTCATACTTGTATTCATCAATCATTTTTCAACTCTGATGAATGAAGTAGGCTATACCAATGTTTAGTATATTCAGTTTCATAAAATTTTTATTGATGGTACGCATTTGCTCAGCTGCCGTGCTAGTCCAACAAATTATTTCGCCATGTTGGCATAATAAGAATCTGATTACTATTATCTACTAGAGAAAAGGCTGTCGTATCAGGAAATCCGGTTAATACAACCTCTTTTTCTGTTAATTTATATTTGTTTAGGTTCTGTATTATTGAGTTATATTCTGGTTTAGTAGTTGTCACAAAAACAATGTAGATTCTTTTTGGTATTAACCCATCTAGACAAACTCGTCTTTTGTTACGCCATGTTGTAAGAATACAAATTTCTTACTAAATTCATATAAATCTCCAAAATGGTTATTAATATGAGCTTCTAAATGACTTGAGATAATTTTTACTTGCTTTTGCATAATTTATTTTGAAATCATTTGTTCCAAATTCCACTAATTTAAAGCCTTCTTGGGCAAGCCTATTCAATCAGATGAACTTTTATTTAATGCAAAATAGCAAACTTGGCTAGGATGGTTTTTCATTATATAACGATATAAATGTTCCGCATTACTCATCAGCTTTTGTTTCTCGATCCATAAGTAACCAGCTACCATCATTTAAATATTTTTCAGAATATGTAAACAGCTCTTCAATTTCTTTTGGAGAGATACCATTATTATTTTTCCATGAATAGATATACGCATATTTTTAGCGTTAAGAGATATTTTTAAATTTTTCCAGATAATGGAATATTGCCATAGGGGATCCAAAGTCTCTTTTCATACACAAAAAGCTTATCATTAAATGTGTTTTTACAGTTTTTGAATATTCTGGGAAAAGCTTCTCCATGTTTTAGATTCGATACTAAAAGGAAATCAAAGTATGTAAAATAGCTAACTAGTATTTGTTTTTGTTCTCTATCTATGTTTTCAATATAAGCCATTTGGAATGGAGGTTCTGCATTTTTTAAATGCGCCAAAAGCATTCCAACTTTATGAAACATCCAAATCCCACCCTAATCCTAAACTCCATAATGTCATCAATAAAATGAAAATGCTTCTTCTATAAAATCATAGAATGCTTAGCATGGTTGTCAAGAAAATTAATTTTTCTGGAGAATTTAATAAAATATTGAATATACCAACCTAAATCATATGAGGGCAGTTTTTGGACAGAAACTAGAATGCCTTTTAAATTTATCCTTATAATTTTTAGCATAGGAGAAATCTGAACTCAAAAACATCAGAGTATCAGGCTTCTTCCAAGAACCATCTAAAGTTGATGAGTTATCTTCCTTTTTCTATAAAAATAGATTGCAGATTTACAAAAGTGTATAACCGTTTTGGAGGTTGAATAAATAATCAGCAATGAATTTCCCATCTTCAAAAGTAGGTTTTACTCTATTATCAAAATGAGATCTTATTTTTCCTAATTTCAGACATTTTAAAAGAATGGTGGCTACAGATAGATTAATGAGTTTATCTAAGTTAGATATTTTTACATATGCGTCGTCATTAAATCTAAACTTAAGAGGGTGAGTATCTTTTACTATGTTTTGATTTTTCCATAAAAGAGCATATTAGTAGCTATCATAGCTAGACTCTGGTCTTTTGTAGTTGTGAATCATATAGATTTGAAATAATCGGTATGTAAGTAGTCATCTGGATCCGTAAAATACTACCCATTCAGTTTGAACATATTCTAGTCCTAAGTTACGTGCTGATGCTTGTCCCCATTTCTCTATAAAACATATTGAATATTGTGAGTTCTTCCATATATATAATTTTGCAGACGAGTCTGTAGAACCATCATCAACTAATATTAGCTGAATATGATTCTTAAAAACTTAGACTCTGTTTTTGTTAAGCTAGAAAAATTCATCAAGGTATTTTTCAACATTATATGACTGCTGATACAACAGTATATTGATGAAATTCCTTGAGTTTTAATGGGATAGTATAATTTGATTTTTACGTTTCTTATACATGTCTGTATAATTTTGAGGTCGCATAAGCTTTCTTAATTTCTTATCTAATTTATTCATATTTAATCCTTATTCATAATACTTTTCTAAAACTTCAGTTAATTGATTGTTATAATTTGATACTTTGAATTTTACTATTAAAATCATTAGCACAAAAAGAGTGTGGTTGATTTGCCATATGTTTTATTTAGTGGTTTTTATATTGCGCTTTAGCATTTGCTGAGCGAATATTAAAGTAATAGCAAATTTCTGGTGTGAGAAACGCTCTTTCCTTCCAGATACATAGCATAAGGACGAAAAGTAGCTAAAGTGTAAGGTCATTTTTCCTCTAAATCTATTCGATAAGAATTCTTCTATTTCGTTTCTAAATACACCTATATTTTTTCAAAAATACTTTTCTTGAGTGGAATATAAGAATGGATTAATGGAGTTGTAGCGTTTACTTTCTCGTCCATATAATTTTTCAATAATCTTCGAGAGTTCATTGAGGCAAGCAATGTTGGAGTGCTTGTACCTTTTGCATACATTTTATCTAGATTTTTAATAGATAAAAATAGAGGCTAACCCATTGGGTTTGAAAAATGGCTTTTTGTAAAGGTTTAGGACAACACATCATCATTAAAATAAATAAAATGCTCACTCAGGTTTGGAATTTTTATGATTAGTCTTCAATCACATGAGAATTAAACAGGAAGATAATTTCTCATCAATAATTTCACGATGATCAATAATTTTAATTTGCTGTTCTATCCTTGTTAAGCCAATCTGGTACTTGATTATCTGTTACAATAAAAATATATCTCACCGAGGCAAAGAATTTCTGCACGCTTTTTAACCGAGTAAAATAACTCGTTATCGTCTCTTCAAATCTGGCATTATCTTTCGCATAGCAGTGCAGAATTGTTTGTACTTTTTCGTAGAATTGTTTTTTCTCGCCATTTTGATCTTTTATCATTAACCCACGTAAAAACGACATCAACTGGTATTGATGTATTCATTAATGAATTTTCTAATTTTTCTAGTTTCTCTTGATGATCCAATAACGGCGTTTTTCATCTAATTCACCAATTCCTTGTTCATTATTTAAAACAGGATATTTATTATTTAATGCATCACGAAAAGAAATATATGGTTTGGTGACAGTTTTTAAAATTTTCTTCATATTTAATATAACCTTAAGATAATTATATTGAATATTATTTTGTATGTTTTCTAAGCAGCCACATTTTGATTATACCTTATTCCATAAGGGCTGTCAGTAAAAAGATGAATTTATTTACTTTTATAAGAAAAAGTCATTAGAAACTCCAAATGAATGCCAGATTTGTCAATGGGGAGGGCCTATACCATTTTTCCTTCTTGAATAAATGTTATACTCTTAAGATTATTTTCACGAATATAGGCGTAGTAGTTTTGCAAAAATAATCTGGCAAAATTTGACCGCTTGTCTTCCTTATTATGAGATGATACATCAATGAAAAATTATCGATTAAAAAGCAGTCTGTGCAGGGTTAATGTTAGGCTGTCAGCTTGTTCTTCGCTACCACTTCAGGGCCGAGCTCATCTCGGCGGTATTAGAGATGAAACCAGGTGCTGATGCTTCTGAATTAGCAGCAAAAGTGAATGTAATTGAATTGCAAATGAGTCGTTAGTGCAGCAAATGTGTGCAGCTCAGCAAAGCCAGCGTTTTTCAGGTTTTGCAGATGTGCGTGGTAATGGTGGCTATGCTGGTGCTGTTAATGTTGGTGATGTGTTAGAGATTTCGATTTGGGAAGCACCACCTGCGGTTTTCATTTGGTTTCAACATTTTAGCAGCGAAGGGCAAGGAAGTGGGCATGTAAACCCAACTGCCAGCGCAAATGGTAAATAAAAATGGAACAGTCACAGTGCCATTCGTTGGCAATATTCGTGTTGCGGGTAAAACACCAGAAGCTATTCAATCACAAATTGTAGCCAGCCTTACTGTAAAGCGAATCAGCCTGGCTGTGGTAAAAATTGCTCAATAATAATTCATCAGATGTGACTGTTATTCGCCAAGGCAGTACAGTGCGTATGCCATTGGCGCGCACAATGAACGTGTGTTAGATGCGGTGGCTGCTGCAGGTGGTGCAATGGAAAAACATTGAAGATGTGACCGTTCAACTGACCCGTGGTAACCAAGTTAAAAACATTGGCATTTGAAACCTTAATCGCAGATCCCTGCACAAAATATTGTATTGCGTGCGGATGTCGTTTCACTTTTAAACACACCGTATAAATTTACTGGTTTAGGTGCCGTGAGCAACAACCAACAACTGCGTTTTTCAAGCAGTGGTATCACCTTGCAGAAATGCCATTGGGAAAAATGGGTGGTTTGATTGATACACGTTCTGACCCGCGCGGGTGTTTGTCTTCCGTTATACACCATTTACGCAGTTAGATGCTCACGCACAGCAAGAATGGGCAGAAAAAGGTTATAGCGTAACGGTATGGAAGTACCAACCGTTTATCTGCGAATTTTGATTAGCGCCGGAAACGATGTTCTTATTACAACGTTTCCAATTCAAGATAAAGATATTGTGTGTCGTGTCGAATGCACCACTTTCAGAATTCCAAAAATTTTGAGAATGATTTTTCTCGATTACCTCCGGTAAACCGAGCACGACCAACACTATCAAGTTACTAATTAGGGGATGACATGACTATCGAAAATTCGGCGATGCCGACGAAAAAGATCACTCTGGAAAAACTGAATCCACTTTTTGGTTAACAGCATTGTTCCCAACCGCCTTTGCTGGCGTTTATTTTGGAAATGTTTGCTCTGATATTTATGTTTCAGAATCAAGTTTCGTTGTGCGCTCACCTGGTAGCCAATCTTCTTTAACTGGCGTTGGCGCATTATTACAAAGCACAGGTTTTTCTCGCTCACAAGATGATACTTATTTCTGTGCAAGAATATAGCGTTCACGCACCGCATTAGCAGAGTTAGAACAAAATTTACCACTTCGTGCTTTCTATACCGAAAAAGGTGATGTATTAAGTCGTTTTAATGGATTTGGATTAAACGATACTCAAGAAGCATTCTATCGTTATTTTAAAGAGCGTTTGAGTGTTGATGTAGATTCTATTTTCTGGTATTGCAAACCCTTCGTGTCGAGCATTTAATGCAGAAGAAGGTCAGCAAATTAACGAACGTTTGTTAAAAAGAAGGTGAGTCGTTAATCAATCGCTTAAATGAACGAGCAAGAAAAGATACTATCGAATTTGCTGAGCAAGCAGTCGCAGATGCAGAGAAAAATGTGAATGAAACTGCACAGGCTTTGAGTCAATATCGTATCAAAAATAAGATTTTCGATTTACCGGCGCAATCTGGCGTACAAATTTCGTTAATTTCAAGTTTGAAAAAGTGAGTTGATTCGTGTTGAAACGCAATTAGCACAATTAGTTTCAATTACACCAGATAACCCGCAAGTGCCAGCGTTGCAAATGCGCCAAAAAGCTTGAAAAAGAGATTGATGAACAAACTCGCCAATTATCAGGTAATGGCAACTCAGCTGCGACACAAACTGCGGATTACCAACGTTTAATGTTAGCGAATGAGTTAGCGCAACAACAACTGACAGCCGCAATGACTTGCATTACATAAAATACGCGGGAGAAGCAGATCGCCAACAACTTTGTTTGGAGCTGATTAGCCAACCAAGCAAAACCGGATCTAGGGGCGTTAGAGCCAAACCGAATTGTACAATATCATTGCGACCTTTATTATGGTTTAATGTTATATGGCGTATTGAGTTTACCATCGCCAGCGTAAGAGAGCATAAAAACCAATGCAATATGGTGACGAAACAACGTTTAAACAGTCATTAGCGATTCAAGGACGGGTGATAAACGCACTGCTTATGCGTGAAATTATCACCCGTTATGGGCGTCAAAATATCGGCTTTTTATGGCTATTTGTTGAGCCTTTGCTCATGACTTTTTATTGTAATGATGTGGAAATTTATCCGTGCCGATAAATTCTCTACTTTAAATATGATTGCCTTTGTGATGACAGGTTATCCGATGGCAATGATGTGGCGAAGTGCTTCAAACCGTGCGATTGGCTCGATTTCGGCAAACTTGAGTTTGCTTTATCACCGTAATGTGCGTGACTTGATACCATCTTTACTCGTGTGCTACTGGAAGTTGCCGGTGCTTCCAATTGCCCAAATTCTTTTTATGGCAATCTTAGTCATGATTGATTGGATTGATGCACCGCATGATGTGTTTTTATATGCTCATTGCATGGTTCCTCAGCGGCAATGTTTGCTTTTGGCTTTGGGGTTAATCATTTGTGCGATTGCGCAACAATTTGATGTTTGGTAAAATTGGGGAACACTGAGTTTCGTTTTATTACCAATTTCTGGCGCATTCTTCTTCGTCCATAATCTTCCGGCACAGGCACAATCGATAGCACTTTGGTTTCCGATGATTCATGGTACAGAAATGTTCCGCCATGGATATTTTGGCGATACAGTGGTTACTTGTGAAAGTGTCGGTTTTTGGTTGTGAGTGATCTCGCCTTGTTATTACTGGGCTTAGTGATGGTTAAAAACTTCAGTAAAGGGGTTGAGCCACAATGATTCGCGTGAATAATGTGGTAAGAAGTATCACACAAATAGCGGTTGGAAAAACCGTGTTAAAAAATATCAATTTTGAGCTACAAAAAGGCGAAAAATCGGGATTTTAGGGGCGAAATGGTGCGGTAAATCTACGCTCATTCGTTTGATGAGTGGTGTTGAACCCCAACAAGTGGCACGATTGAACGTTCTATGAGTATCTCTTGGCCATTAGCTTTAGTGGAGCATTCCAAGGTAGTTTAACAGGGATGGATAATCTCACGTTTTATTTGTCGTTTGTATGATGTTGATCCAGACTATGTGACTCGCTTTACCAAAGAGTTTTCGGAATTAGGCGATTATCTTTTATGAGCCAGTGAAGAAAGTACTCATCAGGATGAAAGCTCGACTTGCATTTGCTCTCTCACTTTCGGGTTGAGTTTGATTGTTACTTAATCTGATGAGGTAATTGCAGTAGGGGACTCTCGCTTTGCAGAAAAATGTAAGTATGAGTTGTTTGAGAAAACGCAAAAGACCGTCTATCATTTTTAGTTTCACAGCGCGAGTGCAATGAAGTCTTATTGTGATAATGCGGTGGTGTTAGAAAATGGCATCATGCACCATTTTGAAGATATGGACAAAGCGTATCAATATTACAACGAGACGACAAAATAAGACTAAAATGACCGCTTGTGATGTTTATACAAGCGGTCATTTTTATGACTTTACAAGCATAAAAAGCTGATGATTGAGTGGACTAGTTTTTCCACCAAGCAGCAAATCCGATCACTAATGCAAATACGGCTAACCAGAAGAGCTGAATTTTCACATTTTGCCGAGTTAATTGCTGATTATGCAAACGGCGCTCTTCTAATTTTTGTTTATAAATTTCTAAATTTACGGCATCAAAACGAGAAGCCACAATGCGGGCAAAGTGTTGCGCTTTTCGCTAATTTTTCTGCGACACTCAGGGCAGCGATGTAATGCCATAATTTTCCTCAAAGCATAATATTTTCCTGACAAGCGGGCAGATTTTAGCAAAAATTTGCAAAATTTTTTAATTTTGCCTTTGAAGCGTTTGTTTTTGTCCCCTATTTATTGCTCCGTCTGAATGAGCGAATTCAAACGCTCCATTCTTTTGAATCACAGCCGATAAGAATTTTTAGGGCAGGTGAGCTTGAAAAAGCGTTAAACAAACCTTATCTTTTCGGCAACAAAAACTAATTCAAACGAATTTATCTAGAGGGAAAAAAATTATGGGAAAAATCATTGGTATTGACTTAGGGTACAACAAACTCTTGTGTAGCAGTAATGGATGGCGACAAAGCGCGCGTGATTGAAAAATGCAGAAGGTGCGCGTACTACTCCTTCCAATCATTGCTTATACCGATAACGAAACTTTAGTTGAGTCAACCAGCAAAACGCCAAGCAATTACTAACCCGAAAAATACATTATTCGCAATCAAAACGTTTAATTGGTCGTCGTTTTGACAGTGAAGAAGTACAACGCGATATTAAAATTATGCCTTTTGAAATCGTGCGTGCAGATAACGGCGATGCGTGGGTAAATGTAAAAGGCGATAAATTAGCACCACCGCAAATCTCTGCTGAAGTATTGAAAAATGAAAAACTGCAGAAGATTTCTTGGGTGAGCCAGTAACAGAAGCAGTAATTACTGTGCCTGCGTACTTCAACGATGCACAACGTCAAGCAACTATCGATGCAGGTAAAATTGCAGGCTTAGATGTAAAACGTATCATCAACGAACCAACAGCTGCAGCATTAGCATTCGGTTTAGGTTCAAACAAAGAAAACCAAGTAATTGCAGTTTACGACTTAGGTGGTGGTACATTCGATATCTCAATCATCGAAATTGATAACTTCGACGGCGAACAAACTTTCGAAGTATTAGCAACAGGTGGTAACACTCACTTAGGTGGTGAAGACTTCGATAACCGTGTCATCGACTACATTATTGATGAGTTCAAAAAGAGCAAGGTGTTGATTTACGTAACGACCCAATGGCATTACAACGTGTGAAAGAAGCCGCTGAAAAAGCGAAAATTGAACTTTCATCAGCGCAATCTACGAAGTGAACCTTCCGTATATCACAGCAGATGCAACAGGTCCTAAACACTTAGCAATCAGCGTAACGCGTGCGAAATTAGAAGCTTTAGTTGAAGATTTAGTAGCAAGCTCAATTGACTCATTAAAAGCAGTATTAAAAGATGCAGGTAAGAGTGTAAACGAAATCCACGATATCATTCTCGTGGGTGGCCAAACTCGTATGCCATTAGTACAACAAAAAGTGGCTGAATTCTTCGGTAAAGAAGCTCGTAAAGACGTAAACCCAGATGAAGCGGTGGCAATTGGTGCAGCGGTTCAGGTGGCGTATTAAAAGGTGATGTGAAAGACGTTCTATTATTAGACGTAACCCCGTTATCACTTGGTATCGAAACCATGGGTGGCGTGATGACAACTGTAATTGAGAAAAAACACCACGATTCCAACTAAAAAATCGCAAGTGTTCTCAACTGCGGAAGATAACCAAGCAGCGGTAACTATTCACGTGTTACAAGGTGAACGTAAACGTGCGGCAGATAATAAATCTTTTAGGTCAATTCAACCTAGAAGGTATCAACCCCTGCACCGCGTGGTATGCCACAAATTGAAGTTACTTTCGACATCGATGCGAACGGCGTAATCAACGTATCTGCGAAAGATAAAAACACAGGTAAAGAGCAACAAATCCGCATTCAAGCGTCTTCTGGTTTATCTGATGAAGAAATTCAACAAATGGTTCGTGATGCAGAAGCGAATGCAGATGCAGACCGTAAATTTGAAGAGTTAGTTCAAGCGCGTAACCAAGCGAGACGGTATCGCACACGCAACTCGCAAACAAATTACCGAAGCAGGTGATGCGTTAGCGGCTTCAGACAAAGAGAAAATTGAAGCAGCGGTGAGCGAACTTGAAACTGCAGCAAAAGGCGAAGACAAAGCAGAGATTGAAGCGAAAAATTGAAGCATTAATCAAAGCATCTGAACCACTTATGCAAGCAGCGCAAGCAAAAAGCACAAGCTGGCGAACAACCGCAACAATCATCAGCAAAAGATGATGGCGTGGTAGATGCTGAATTTGAAGAAGTGAAAGACAACAAAATAATTTCACGGCTCTTCGAGCATAAATAAAGGCGTGAAACACGCCCTTTTGGTGTATATAAATGATCCCCCTCTTTAGAAAAGAGGGGTTAGGGGAGATTTGATAGCGATATCAAATTTTCTTATGAGTTAAATTTACTTCTGCCAAATCTCCCCCCGCCCCTCTTTTGCTAAAGAGGGGGTATGTTACTAAGCGGTCAAATTTACCCAGAATTTTGTAAATTTAAGGAATAGCTATGCCACTTACACTTTATCCATTTGCTACAATTCGTACGCATAACTACAAAGGAAAAATACCGCAGGAAAAAGATTGGACAGCTTTGGCAGAATAATTTTGCAAAATTGACTAAAAATGAGCCTTATTATGGTGTTTATCTGAATTACGAATCGGATTTTACGGGCTATTATGATGTTGCTGTTGCTCAAGAAAGTAAACCAGAAGGCAGTTTCTCAACCATTGAAATTGAAGATCTGACTTGGTATGAAATCTTCCCTACGACTAGTGAATCAGTAGTTCAAACGTGGCAACATATTTGGAATAAGGAAAAGCAAGGCTTATTAAAACGTGCTTATAAAGTGGATTTTTGAGAAATATTATCCAAATGGCAAAGTGGATATTTACATTTCAATTCGCCCACATTGCTAAAAAAATAGCGAATGCAAGCGGTCAGAAATAACAAAATATTTGCAAAATAAAAATACGGAAATACTATGGCGAAAAAGATTACTACGAAGTCCTGGGCTTACAAAAAGGTGAGTGAGAACGATATCAAACGTGCGTATAAACGCTTGGCGTCTAAACATCACCCGGATAAAAACCAAGGCAGCAAAAGATGCAGAAGAAAAATTTAAAGAGATCAACGAAGCTTATGAAGTACTAGGCGATGCTGAAAAACGTCAGCTGACGACCAATATGGCCATGCTGCCTTTTGAACAAGGCGGTGGCGGTGCGTAGCGGCGGCTTTTGGTGGCTCTGGTGGTGGTTTCGGTGGCTTTTGAAGACATCTTCAGCGAAATGTTTGGTGGTGGTTTTGGCGGAGGCGGTCGCCGTCAACGTGGTACGTGGCGATGACTTACGTTACGATATCGAAAATCACCTGTAGAAGAAGCCGTAAAAGGCTGTAAAAAGATATTCGTCTTTTCTACATTAGCTGAGTGTGATACTTGCCACGGTACTGGTGCAGAAAAAGATTCTAAAGTGGAAACTTGTCCGCATTGTCACGGTTCTGGTCGAATTCGTCGCCAGCAAGGTTTCTTTTGTGAGTGAATCTGTTTGCCCAAGCTGTCACGGTTCAGGTAAAAATCGAGAAACCATGTAAATCTGTCACGGTGATGGACGCGTTCAAAAAGCGAAAAACCCATCGGTCACTATTCCAGCAGGGGTAGATACGGGTAACCAATTACGCTTATCAGGCGAAGGTGCTGCTGGGGAAAATGGTGACCAGCGGGCGATTTATAGGTAGTGATTCACGTTCGTGACCATGAGATTTTTGAACGTGATGGTTCAAACCTTTACTGCGAAGTGCCAATTAGCTTCACTCAAGCGGCATTAGGCGGAGAGATTGAAGTGCCGACTTTAGAGGGCGCAAGTTGAAACTCAAAATCCCAGCAGAACATGCCAAACGGTAAACTCTTCCGTGTTCGTGGTAAAGGGGTAGTAAGCCTGAGAGGTGGCTACGCGGGTGATTTAATCTGCAAAAGGATTGTTGAAACACCAGTAAAATTAAGCGAAGAACAAAAAGAGCTTCTGCGCAAATTGGAAGAAAGTTTTGATGGAAAAAGGGAAGCATCGCCCTCAGCAAGAAGGCTTTTTAGATAGCGTGAAGAACTTCTTAGCAATTTAGGGTAAACACTATCACGTGCAAAAGGCTTTAGCATAAAATGCTGCCTTTTTCTTTTTCGGAGAGTCTGAATACTCGCTTACAAGCGGTTTGTTTTTCCCGAAGTTTTGCAAAATTTTATCGTAAATCAGACCGCTTGTCAAGGTGAGAGAAGTCAGATGTGATAGAATATCGCAACTTTTATCGCACCAAGCGGTCGAAATTTTACGGTTTTTGCAAAAATAGATGTGAAAGAAGGCAAGATAATGACAAAAACATATTCATATTTTTAGGTATCTGTGGCACCTTTATGGGCGGTGTTGCGATGATCGCGCGCGAGTTGGGCTACCATGTTACTGGTTCGATACTCAACGTTTATCCGCCGATGAGTACTTTTTAGAAAAATCACGGCATTGAAATTATTCCGAATTATGATGTTGCGCAATTACAAACCTGCGCCAGATTTAGTGGTGATTGGTAATGCGATGAGCCGTGGCAATCCATGTGTGGAATATGTTGGATAACCAATTGAATTACACTCTGGCCCACACAATGGTGTGTCATGATAATTTGCTAAAAGATCGTTGGTATTAGCCGTTTCCTGGTACACATGGCAAAAACGACTCACAACGGGAATGTTGGCGTGGATTTTGAGAAAAACGGCATCGATGCGGGTTTCTTAATCGGTGGAGTCGCGGGTAATTTTTTGGGATTTCTGCACGTGCAGGTTCAAGCAAAATTTTTTGTGATTGAAGCCGATGAATATGATTCCGCCTTTTTCGATAAGCGTTCAAAAATTGCACATTACACGCCGAGAACGTTAATTATCAATAACATTGAATTTGACCATGCTGATATTTTTTGATGACTTAAAAGCGATTCAACGTCAGTTCCATCATCTCAGTGCGTACCATGCCACAAAGTGGCTGCATTTGTCAGCAGTTTCGATCAAAACGTACAAGATACGCTGAAAATGGGTGCATATAGCCAATCACAATTTATTGGCAAAGGAAAAAGAGTGGTTTGCTAAACCATTAGTGGCTGATTGCTCAGCATTTGAAGTGTATCACTTTGGCGAAAAGCTGTGTGTGCAATGGCAGATTATCGGCGCACACAATATGCACAATGCGTTAATGGCGATTGCTGCAAGCCATCATGCAGGTGTTTCTGTGGCGGGGCATGTGAGGCGTTAGGTTCATTTATTAATGCGAATCGTCGTTTAGAAGTCAAAGGCGAGGTACGCGGAGTCACTGTGTTGGCGATGATTTTGCCCACCATCCAACCGCGATTGAAGCCACTATTGGTGCATTGCGTAGCAAAGTGGGGAAAGATGCACGAATTCTTGCGGTGCTTTGGAGCCACGTTCTAATACAATGAAAAATGGGTGTGCATAAAGAAGAGATTGCCAAGTTTGAAAGATGCAGATGCGGTATTTGTGTATCAGCCGGAAACTATTCCATGGCGCAAGTGAGCGTGATACTGATGCGTTAACTCAGCCAGCAAAAATGGTCTCGCAAAATTTAGATGAGCTAGTTGATGCGGTAACGCGTGAAGCGAAAAGCGGTGATCACATCCTTGATGAGTAATGGTGCCTTCGCGGCATCTCACGCAAAACTTTAGAAAATTGGACCGCTTGATAGTAAACCCCCAATCTGATTTTCAGGTTGGGGGTTGCGATTTAAGGTGAAGAATTATTTCGCGATATCAAATGTCATACTTGCGTAGTGTTTAGATTTTTGCAGCATTGCGCAGGATCACTACAAATGGCACTTCATGCACCACAGCCGCTTTCCAAAAACCATCTTTAATGGAATGATGTTAACTGTACCGTCTTCGCTCAGTTGTATCAGAGAACGCTGTGCTTCCACTTTATGTGAATGGCTATGGTCTTGAATATCAAATCCTTTGAACGTTGCAGTAAGCGTTGCATTTGCAATGGGTTCGCCTTCATATAATACAACAACTTTAAACGGCTCACCGACTTTCACTGATGCAGGGTTAACCATTGGCACGATTTCCACCTTTGTGCCCCTACTTTATCAGCCACAACATCTACACCACTATTTTTACCGACATTGATAATCTGTTTCCATACATAGAGGTTTGTTCCGCAGTAGGTTGCGTTCGGCGTATTTTCATATCTGCTTGCTTCCAACCTTCGGCATTTTGCGACCAGAAAGTTGGTTTATAGGTTGCAGAAATAATATAGCTACCTTCTGCTAAAGGTGCTTGGCTAACAAAGTGATAGTTTTTATCACCTGATTGTTTTAATGCTTCACCGCCTTTTGGCGCTATAATGCGCATCCTTGCTCAGAGAGAGGCGTTTTTCTGGAATGGTTTCGAGCGTTGGGAATTCGCCGTAACCTAAATCGGCTTGTAACACTTCACCAGCTTTTTAATGGTGTGCTCGACCCAAAACACGGTGTGCGTGAGAAGAAGCGGCAAAATACATAAAGAAGTAGCTAATAATAGTTTCTTCATTGAAGATCCTTGTTAATCGTTGACGAGCTTTTGAATCTCGGGTTGCTTTTGCAAATGACTATAAAGTTTGTTTTTGCGACGTACGATTTTTGCAAATCTTGGTGGCGGGTTTTCACTTTTTAATGAGTTTAAAATTTGCATTTTTGCTTATCCTTTGCGTTGAATGAGGCTTGCCATGCCTTTTGAATTTATCGCTGAAGCGGCTTGCACGACCTTCAGTGTTCTGCTTCACGGCGTTTACCTGTATAAACAGGGTGAGAAGCTGATGAAGTATCTAATGGGTAGAACGGATACTCTTTACCATCTGTCCAAGTCATTGTTTTTGAGGTTGCTGCGCATGAGCGAATAATCCAACCTTGTTGAGCTGAAGCATCATAAAATAATACCTCACGGTAGTTTTCTGGGTGGATGCTTGTTTCATTTTATTTGTCTCCAAACTAAATCACATATCCATTATTAAATTATGGGAAAGCATGATACAACAAAATTTTTACATTTCAATAAATTTTTATGGATTTTTAAATTTTTGTTTTGTGACTTGTTTCTCTGTATTTTGCTTAAATCTGTGGTACATTTAAGCATAACTTTTAAGGAGGAGATTTATGGCTCGACAACCTTTTAATTGCCCTTCTATTCTTTCTGCTGACTTAGCCTCGACTAGGCGAGGATAGGGAATGCGTATTAGCTGCGGGTGGCGATATTATTCATTTTGATGATGGATAATCACTTCGTACCAAATTTAACTTTTGGCCCAGCCATTTTGCCAAGCGTTACGTAACTACTGGCATTACGGCTGAAATTGATGTGCATTTAATGGTTAAAACCGGTAGAGCGCCTGATTCCAGAATTTGCTAAAGCGGGCGCAAACTACATTACGTTCCATCCAGAAGCAACCGATCATATCGATCTGCAAACTTACAGCTTATTCGTGAATTAGGCTGTAAAGCTGGCTTAGTGTTTAACCCAGCAACACCTTTACATTATTTAGATTATGTCATGGATAAAAATCGATATGATTTTATTGATGGAGTAAATCCGGATTTGGCGGACAAAAATTTATTCCAAGCACATTAAACAAATTGCGTGAAGTACGTCATCGTATTGATGCTTCAGGCAGCAGCTATCTCGTTTAGAAGTGGATGGCGGTGTAAAAATCGAAAAATATTGCTGAAATTGCTGAGGCTGGGGCGAGATACTTTGTTGCCGGTTCAGCAATTTTTGATCAGCCGGATTACAAGGCTGTGGATTGACCAAAATGAGAGCAAATCTTGCTGGTCTCTTTAAGAAATAAGCGGTCGTTTTTGCAATTTTGCAAATTTCACGGCTTTTTAATGGATAAACCCCAGTCTTAATGTGTAAAATGAAACAGCTTTTTCGCTTGCACTATGTTTAGCGAACCTTTTTAGTTCGAGTGTATCGGAAAGCTTTATCTGGTCCCGACCTTGCTATGCTAAGGTTGAATTTAGTGAATTTTTGAGCTACACTAACTCAACTCTCGCATTTTTGCGAATTTACTATAATAGGAAACACAAAATGAGCATTGAAGAACGCGTAAAATCATGTTGATCAATTAGGCGCAGACGCTGCAGCAGTTAAACCCGAAGCTCATTCATCGAAGATTTGAGGCGCAGACTTTAGATACTGTTGAATTAGTAATGGCTTTTAGAAGAAGAATTCGATATCGAAATTCCTGATGAAGAAGCTGAAAAATTACAACAGTTCAATCAGCGATTGACTATGTAAACAAAAGCAAACGCATACATTCAGTGAGGCGGTTTTAAAACCGCCTTATTTTTTATCTGACGGTTTGTTTAAAAATAACCAGATTGTGCTGAATTTATTCAGATAAAGCACATAAAAAGGGCTTGCATTCGGTCTGAAAATCCGTATTATACACGCCTGTTAGCACATTAAGGGTCGTTAGCTCAGTCGGTAGAGCAGCGGACTTTTAACGTTGGTCGAAGGTTCGAATCCTTCACGACCCACCACTTAATGTGAAAACCCTCTAAAGGGTCGTTAGCTCAGTCGGTAGAGCAGCGGACTTTTAATCTGTTGGTCGAAGGTTCGAATCCTTCACGACCCACCACTTTAGAACACTTTCGGGTCGTTAGCTCAGTCGGTAGAGCAGCGGACTTTTTAATCCGTTGGTCGAAGGTTCGAATCCTTCACGACCCACCATGATTTCTTTATTTTCTCTTTAAATCATTTCTAAAATGGCATCAAAATTTGCCCGCTTATTCGCTTATAGTGTAAAACTTTTCTCGAATTATTTTAGAAAATGTAAAACAGATGTTTAAGAAAAATGATCGCATTAGGCTTGCTTGGTACGATGATTGGTGGTGCAGCATTTTATGCCTATCAAAAACTCAATGAGCTTGCCGAGAGCATCCATTAACTGCAAAAGCAGATCAGTTTTTATTGTTGAAAAAGGCACCTCAGCCAAAAATTAGCACAACCGCTTGAAAGAACAGGGGATTGTTCAACATGATGATGTTCAATATTTGCCTTATCTGATTCGATTTAACCCGCAATTAAGCAAAATTCAAAGCAGGAACTTATTCGCTTAATGGTTTACGGTGAAGATTTACTTTCAAAACACTTAAATTCAGGCAAAGAAGGCAGCTGACGTGCAATTTATTGAAGGAAAAACCTTCAAAAATTTGGCGTGAACAACTCTCAAAAGCTCAGCTATTTGCAACATACTTTAAGTGAGAAATCTGAAGCTGAAAATTGCGGAATTTACTTGGTCTTCCACATGAGAAATTAGAAGGTTGATTGCACCAGATACTTACAGCTATGGTGCCAGGATCGACGGATTTAGACATTTTAAAGCGCGCTTATCAAAAGCAGCAAAAAGCTTTAGAGGCAGCTTTGGCAAAAATAGAGCGGAAAATCTCACCGCTTGCAACCTTATGAAATGTTGATTCTTGTTTCTGCTGTGGAAAAAGAAACGGGGATTGCGCAGGAACGCCCGCGTTGCTTCGGTATTTATCAATCGCCTACGAGCGAAAAATGAAGCTAGCAAACCGACCCAACTCGTGATTTATGGCATGCGGTGATCGTTAGCACAGGCAATATTCGTAAAAAGATTTAGAAGAAGCAACGCCTTATAATACTTATGTGAATTGAGGGCTTGCCACCTACACCGATTGGCGATGCCGAGTGAAGCGCGCGTTAAAAAGCAGTTTCTCAACCTGATAGTACGCCGTATTTTTTATTTTGTGGCAGACGGTAGCGGTGGGCATAAATTTAGCCGCACTTTAGATGAACATAATAAAGCGGTGCGTGAATGGATGAAAATGAGCGTGAAACGAAAAGTAGCTAAACCATAAGGATAATGAAAGGTAAATTCATCGTATTAGGAAGGTTTAGAAGGTGCAGGAAAAAGCACTGCGCATCAGGCGGTGTTAGCACAACTGAAAAATCAGGCATTACGGATATCGTCATGACTCCGGGAGCCGGTGGCACACCGTTAGCTGGAAAAATTACGCCACTCTCAACTGCATGAATTGGAAGAGCCCGTATGCGATAAAGCGGAATTATTGATGTTATACGCTGCGCGCGTGCAGTTGGTGAGAATGTGATTAAACCTGCACTTGCTGAAGGCAAATGGGTGTTAGGGATCGTCGCGATATGTCCACGCAAGCTATCGCGGCGGCCGCCAGATTGATAGCCATTTATTAGACACATTAAGAAAAACGATTTTTGTGAAATTTGAGCCAGATTTCACAATTTATCTCGATATTGACCCGGCTATCGGCTAGAACGGGCTCGTGGTCGAGCGAATTAGATCGCATTGAACAGCAAAGCTTGATTTCTTCTATCGCACTCGTCAGCGTTATTTGGCTTTAACGCAAAAATAATGAAAAAGCGGTGATTATCAATGCTGAACAGCCACTAGAAAAAGTGGTGGCAGATATTCAACAAGCGGTCGAAAAATTCTTGTCATTGTCAAAAATAGTTGGAAAAGAGATGGATAAGATGACACTTTATCCTTGGTTGGTGCCGATTTATCAGCAACCGACGCACACCTTTTTGCAAGCGGCGTGGCCACGCATGCGTTGCTATTTAAAACAGAAGTTGGGCTAGGCACTGGAGCAAACTTATTAGCCAATTTGCAGATTGGTTGCTTTGGCTGGATGCCGCAAGGCGAAAAACCTGTCACCAATGTAAAAGTTGTTTGTTACGCCAAAAGTGGTAACTATCCGGATTTTTTCACCATTTGCGCCACAAGAAAGTAAGGAAATTTTGATCGACCAGTGCGTGAGCTGAACCAACAGCTGCAAAACATTTGCGCAGCAAGGTGTAAGGCTTGTGTGTGTACATTCAAGGGGCAGATAAACTGAATGAAGCCAGTAGTAATGCTTTGTATTGAAAACCCGAAGAACCGCATGAAGGCGTTTATCTCTGTTAGAGCACTCGATCTCAAGATGCCATTTTACCGACTATCCAAAAGCCGTTGCCAAACCTAGTTTAATCACTGCGCCGAAGGTAGATAGCGCGATGCAATGGCCTGCAGAAGTTTGCCTCGAATACATCGTTTGAAACACGACAAATTGCCCTGAATATTTGCCATCAGCGCCCACTGATTTGCAAAAGTTTTCTTGAAAATGACCGCTTTGCCAGTGCGCAAAGCATTTTACAAACCTTTGGCAATTTTGAAAAACGCGCGATGTATTTTGCTCTATTCCGCTTTGATAAAGAGAGGCTTTTTGAACAGCTGGAATGGTTAGAGAGCTACCGACAGCCCTTACAGGCAAAAATGGGCATTCAGCATGGCTGGATAAATACCGATTTGGGGAATGCAATTCCGATTTTTAGCCAACGTTTTTCACGCACTCGTTATTGCTGAAGCGACATCGAATTGTGCAACAAACTCAACGCGATTTGCGGAAATTAATGCCGTGAATCAAGAGTTAATGTTGCTTGATGGCATTACAAAACAGTGCGATGACCTTATTTGGATAATTATTTGAAAATTTATGTTAAAAGATTTATTTATTATTGACTCCCACCGTCATTTAGGATTCATTAGATTATGAAACACGTCATAAAAATGTGGATGAAGTGATTGAAAAATGCAAAAGCGCGCGGGTAAAATCATTTTTATTTCGATTTGTACTACCGTTGGTCGCTTTTGAAGCGATGAAAAATTTAACGGCACATCGCCCAGAAGTCTCACCTTTCTTGCGGTGACATCCGCTCAATGTTGAAGAAGAGCCTTTTGATTAGCGACAGTGCTGCGTTTTGCTGCAAGATCCACGCGTGGTGTTGCCGTGGGTGAAACAGGCTTGAGATTACCATATGCGTTTGGAATCTCAAAACCGTTACAAATTGCTGATTTTGAACAGCAAACTGAGATTGCGAATAAAGTGAATAAACCGCTGATTATCTCACCAGAAGTGCGCGCCAAGATACGATGGATATGTTAATTCAAGGAGGGTGAAAAATGTGGCGGCGTGCTACACTGCTTTACCGAAGATTATGAAATGGCAAAACGCGCCCTGATATTGGCTCTTTATATCTCATTTCAGGTATTATTACCTTTAAAATGCTGAAGAATTGCGAGAGATGTTAGTGCGAAAATTACCGCTTGATCGATTATTAGTGGAAACGGATTCGCCTTATTTAGCGCCAATTCCTTATCGTGGTAAACCAAATCAGCCAGCCTATGGCGCGAAAATGCGAATATGTGGCAACATTTAAAAGGGGTTTCGACAGAAGAATTTGCTCGCATTACCACTCGAAAATGTACAAAAATTATTTAAAATTCAGTTATAAGGAGCTGCCAAGGAAACAGATTATCGAAATACTTTTTGATTTTTAGTTTTCTCTCATTCTTTATTGTTATTGGCGGGGTCGTGAATTATGCAATGCCAAGTTACGATGAAACTTATGTAACTGGCATGGAAGTGCGCCGTATGGACAAAGATGGCGTAATTAGTAAAGCGAATCCGGCAGATGGTGAAGGGTGATGTTTATTTCTTGTTCACCGAAAGCGAAACTGAACAAAGTCATGGTATATCGCAATGAAGATACGGGTTGGGGTTTACCACCGTATTTCAAGTTTGGTCTGCAGATATTCAAGCAAAAAGCGCAAGCCTATGCAAAATGAAAAACAGCGCGTTCAAATTAAATACTACGGCTGGCGCATTAACTGGATGAATGAGTTCCGCAACATCGTGTCAATTAAACCATTGTTAGAAGGGTGAAACGGTAGCAAAAACCGATTGTAAGCTATGTGCTTTATGGTGTTATCGTGTTGCTATTCTTCCTTTCGTACAGCCTATTCGCGGAATTTTCCGCAAAAGAATAAATGATAGCGGTTAACCACCGCATATCCAAACCGACAAGCGGTGAGATTTCAACGATTTTTGGTAAAATATGATTGGAATCTTTACCGCTTGTTTGCATTCAATCGATAAGAATCCGCCCCTATAGAAGATTTTTGAGGATTTTTCTGTTAAAAATTTCGCACTTAATTTGAAAAATTGTATTAAAACGCGCCACTTTATTATCAATAGCGGACAGGCAGTATGATCTATTAAATGGCTTTCTTTTAGTTTTGTTATTAACGTTTAAAACGGGCTTTGCTGATGAGGGTTATTCTATTCTTCAAGTCTCTGAATTAACTGCTGAAGAAAAAGGAATTTGTTCAAGAAGCTTCCGGATAATGGCGAGTTAGACGGCTTTGTAGTAAAAACGACACAAGGGTTATTTTGCGTTTCACTCTAGCACAAATTTAAAAGCGGCCGGTGTGACTTATCAATGCTAAGCCCTAACCAATGCGTGAAAGTAACGCCAAATCTTGATCTCTATGAGAAAGATGCGCTTATTTATGGCGTGATTTCAGCGAAAATTGTGAATTGTAAAACCAAGCGTTGAATAGATTAGGGGAAGAGAAAAACGGCTTTCTTCGTGATTAGCTACTGCCAAATCTTCCTAACCCCTTTTGCTAAAGAGGGGATTCCTTTATCAATTCAATATTATTGAACGAATTTCTTTTAATGTTAAAACATTAAACAGATAGACAAATTTTCTAATCCATTCCCTCTTTAGCAAAGAGGGGTAGGGAGATTTGGCAGAATCAAACATCAGCTAGTAAGTGATTTTGCAAAAATTGATCAAATTTAACTCGCTTGTGAGGAATAAAATGCAACCAAACGACATCACTTTTTACCAGCGTTTCGAAGCCGACATTCTCGCAGGACGTAAAACCATCACGATCTGAGATAAATCTGAAAAGCCATTTTAAAGCAGGCGATATTTTACGTGTGGGCAGCTTTGAAGATAATCAATCACTTCTGCACCATTAAAGTGTTAAGTGTTGCGCCGATTACCCTTGATGAACTAACAGAGCAACATGCGGCTCAGGAAAATATGAGTTTGGCTGAATTGCGAGAAGGATTGAAAACAATTTATCCCAATGAAAGTGAGTTTTGGGTAATCATTTTAAACTGATTAAATAACATTAAGGTTTGGTAACGTTTAAAGAAGGAAATTAAAAATGAAAAAGCTTGTTCTAATCTTATCAAGTCTATCTCTTTATGGTTGTGGCACCTCACGACACTGAAAGATCCTTGTCCTTATATTGGAACTCGATACGATTACAATATGGTGGCTGGTAATTTTACGATGGTGTTGGCTTTGAAGCATATGACCAGACCATTATATTTTTATCGATTGGCCTTTATCGGTTGTTGCTGATACAGCATTGTTACCGATCAATATTCCTCGTTACTATCTATCAGATGATGAAGCAAGAAAAATCGTGTAGGGCAATACAGTGACCCAAATAATAAACATCCTTGGATAAAAGATAAAAAGCAAATTAATATAACGGTGTGTTTATACTCACCCCTACTAAGCAAGAGAAAATAAATGACACAAAAATTTGAAATCCATTCCCCTTTGTAAAGAGGGGTTAGAGATTTGGCAGAATCAAATATTAGCCGGTAGCGATTTTTGCAAAAATGCTCAAATTTAACCGCTTGTAAGGAATAAAATGCAACCAAACGACATCACTTTTTACCAACGTTTCGAAAGCTGATATTCTGCAGGGCGTAAAAACCATCACCATTCGATAAATCCGAAAGCCATTTTAAAGCAGGTATATTTTACGTGTTGGACGATTTGAAGATAACCAATATTTCCGCATGATTGAAGTGTTATGTGTCGCCGATCACTCTTGACGAGCTGACGGAACAGCATGCGAAGCAGGAAAATATGGGATTGGAAGAATTGAAAGAGGTGATTCGGGGTATTTATCCAAGTGAAAAGTTATTTTCAGTGATTAAGTTTAGATTGGTGTTGAATTAAGGATAATCGATGTTAGAAAGTTATTCAGATTTTGTTGCTGCTTTTAAGAGAAGTGTCAGAGGAAGATATATTAAACTTTACTCGGAAATATGTAATTCATGGTACGCCTTATATCTTTAAAGATAAAGAAAATGAATACTATGATTTTAGGAAAAGAATTTCTGAGAAATGGAATGTTTCATTTCATGAAGTGTTATAACTGATCTCTAAGTTGAGATATAGTTATTATAAAAGCAAAAAGTTTTGATAAGAACTCTGATATTGATGTAGCTATAGTTTCTTCTGACTTATTTAATGAAATAATGTTTAAGAGTTGAGGATTTTTCAATGGATGATAAGAAGAGGGCTATTTATCTTAATATGGAGCAATTAGCACAATATCATAAATTTCTAAAAATATTTGGCTATAGGTTGGATTAGACCAGATAAGCTTCCTAATGAATTATTAAGAAATGATAAGCATCTTAGGAATGAATGGTTTGATTTTAAAAGTATATCTAATGGAAAATCAGGGTGGGCAATTATAAAGGTCACAGCAGGAGTTTACAAAAAGCTATAAACATCTTGAGAACTATGTTTTTTACGGGGTTAGAGATAAATATGGCATGATAAAGAATTAGAGACAATTAAATAAGGGAAAATATTGTGCACAATTAACACCATCCGTAACAAATCCAACAATATCTGACGTTTATGACAAAATTCAATCGGGTCAGCTTAAATTTACAGCCAGACTTTCCAACGTCGTTTTGTGTGTGGACGATAAAGCATCAGGAAGAGTTTATAGGAACTATATTAGAGGGCTATCCATTTCCCAGAAATATATGTTTGTACAGGTGAGAATATGATTTTGAAAATATGATGACCTCACAGAAAGGTAATTGATGGGCAACAAAGATTAACTACTATAGAAACTATATATCAGGTTATCCTGAATGTACTTTTTAAAAAGTGAGCCATTCAAGTCACTTTCAGAAATGGAGCATTCATGTCTTATCGGCTTGTAATGCGTGATATGAGGTGATGTTGATGATGCTGTTGTGAAAAGAAATCTTTGAAGAATAAATCTTACTAAATTTAAGCTAGAAGATATTGAAGTACATAATGCAGTTTATGATGGGCAATTTATTCAAGTTGCAAAAAGAATATTGGAAAAAGCTAGATGGTGATTTATTAAAAAGTATTCCATGAATCAGAATTGACAAGAATGGCTGATTTATATTTTATTTTACAAGTTATGTCTACAATAGAGAATGAAGGATATTATAATTTAGATAAAGGAACTTGAAAAATATATCCCAATATAACGATGAGTATTATAATTCCTCTCATATGTTTTAGCTTAATAATGAAAGTATTTAGCATGCTTAAAGATTTTTAATTTAGATGATGATTCTATTTGGTTTAGAAAAATCTAATTTTTACATTGGTTGTTGAGCTTGCTTCCTATTTAAAATCTTATGGTGATTTAAAATTGGGTTGAGATTAAAAGATAAACTGATAGAATTTGAATCTCGCATATTATCCAATAAAGGTAAAACAGATAATGATTTTGGTAAGTATTATAGTGCCATGTGCTCAGAGTACAAATAGTCAGAAAGGCAAGAGTAGATCGTGGAGAAATAGAAAAATATTCTTAAATAGATTATAAAAGTATCCATACAAAGAGAAAAATAAATGACACAAAAATTCGAAATGGCAGACCGTTTTTAATCCGTCTGCGGTAGAACAAAGCCCTTTATCAACATTGGGAAGAGAGCGAGTTATTTTTAAACCGTCGGAAAATGAAAACGCGCCGAGCTATTGCATTGCGATTCCGCCACCGAACGTGACGGGTTCCCTACACATGGGGCATGCTTTCCAACAAACCTTTAATGGATACCTTAATCACGTTTTAACCGTATGGAAGGGCATAATACCTTTATGGCAAGCGGGGACAGACCACGCGGGTATTGCAGCAAATGGTGGTGGAACGTAAAATTGCCGCAGAAGAAGGCAAAAACTCGCCATGATTATGGTCGTGAAGCGTTCATCAACAAAAATCTGGGATTGGAAAGCCTATTCTGGGTGGCACAATCAGCCAACAAATGCGTCGTTTAGGTAACTCAATTGACTGGGAACGTGAGCGTTTCACCATGGACGATGGTTTATCGAATGCGGTGAAAAAGTGTTTGTTCGCTTGCACGAAGAAGGTTTGATTTATCGTGGCAAACGCTAGTAAACTGGGATCAAAACTTCACACCGCGATTTCTGATTTGAAGTAGAGAACAAAAGACAAAAAGGTTCCCTTTGGCACTTCCGTTATCCGTTAGCAAACGGTGCAAAAACGGCAGACGGTAAAGAGTATTTAGTGGTGGCAACCACGCGTCCGGAAACCATGTTGGGCGATACAGCGGTGGCGGTGCATCCTGAAGATAGAGCGTTATCAATCTTTAATCGGTAAAACAGTGGTTCTGCCATTGGCAAACCGTGAAATTCAATCATTGCTGATGAATATGTCGATCGTGAATTCGGTACTGGTGTGGTGAAAAGTACCCTGCGCACGATTTCAACGACTATGAAGTCGGTAAACGTCACAGCTTGCCGATGGTTAACGTGTTAACTTTAAATGCAGATATTCGTGATGAAGCGGAAATTATCGGTACTGATGGCAAACCACTTGCAGGCTATGAAGCGACTATTCCTGCGGATTACCGTGAGCTTAGAGCGTTTCGCGCTGCACGTAAGAAAATCGTGGCAGATTTTGAAGCGCTAGGTTTTGATTAGACGAAATTAAACCACATGATCTCAAAAGTGCCTTATGGCGACCGTGGTGGCGTGCCGATTGAGCCGATGTTAACTGACCAATGGTATGTGAGCGTGAAACCGCTTGCTGATGTGGCAATTAAAGCAGTGGAAGAGGCGAGCGAAATCCAATTCGTACCGAAACAATATAGAAAACCTTTACTTTTTCTTGGATGCGCGATATTCAAAGATTGGTGTATCTCTCGCCAACTTTGGTGGGGACACCGCATTCACTGCATGGTGATGACGAAGAAGGAAACGTTTATGTTGCGCGTAACGAAGAAGAAGTGCGGTCAAAAATACAACAGATTCTGCAGTTGAGCTCAAACAAGATGAAGATGATGTTAGACACGTGGTTCTCATCAGGATTATGGACGTTCTCCACTTTAGGCTGGCCAGGAGCAAACTAAAGAACTCAAAATGTTCCACCCAACGGATGTGGGTAATCACAGGCTTTGACATCATCTTCTTCTGGGTTGCTCGATATGATTAGTGTTACGATGCGCTTCGTAAAAAGATGAAAACGGCAAACCACAAGTACCATTCAAAACCGTGTACGTAACGGGCTTGATCCGTGATGAGCAAGGTCAAAAATGTCGAAATCGAAGGTAACGTGCTGATCCAAATCGATATGATCGACGGTATCAGCCTTGAGGTTACTTGAAAAACGCACCGGCAACATGATGCAGCACAATTGGCAGAGAAAATTGCTAAAGCAACGCGCAAAGAATTTTACGGAAGGTATTGCAGCTCACGGTACAGACGCATTGCGTTTCACGTAGCTGCGTTGGCTTCAAACGGTCAGTGACATCAATTGGGATATGAAACGTTTGGAAGGTTACCGTAACTTCTGCAACAAATTGTGGAATGCAAGCCGTTTCGTGCTCACTAATGAAAAATTAGATTTAAGCGAAGGCGAGATCGAATTCTCATTAGCCGATCGTTGGATTCAATCTGAATTTAATCGCACAGATGGAAACCTTCAGAACTCATTAAGCCAATATCGTTTCGACCTTTGTGCCAATGCGAGTTTTATGAGTTTACCTGGAACCAATTCTGCGACTGGTATTTAGAATTGACTAAACCAGTATTTGCAAACGGCAATGCAGCACAAATCCGTGCGGCAGAGTCAAACCTGGTTTCACGTGTTAGAAAAATTATTACGCTTAGCACACCCGCTGATTCCATTGTACCGAAGATTTGGCAAAAAAGTGAAAAGGGTTTGTGGACATCGCTGCGAGACAGCATTATGTTACAACCTTTCCCACAAGTATGGAAGAAGGCGGCTTTTGATCCGAAGCAGAAGCTGAAATTGGTGGTTAAAAGAAGTGATCGTTGCGGTGCGTAATATTCGTGCAGAAAGCAACATCGCACCAAAGCAAAAGGCTTGAATCTGTTATTCCGTAATTTAAGCGCAGAAAACGCAAAAATTCTCCGAAAAACAGACCGCTCTTTTAAAAGCTATGGCGAAGTTAGACAACGTTCAAGTGTTAGCCGCAAACGAAACCGCACCGCTTGCGGTAGCAAAACCTCGTGGGCAATGCGGAATTACTCGTACCAATGGCTGGTTTTTATCAATAGAAGCAGAGCTGCCCGTTTAACCAAAGAGTTGAAAAATATCAAAACGAAGTTAAACGTATCGAAAACAAACTCAGCAATGAGGCTTTTGTAGCTAAAGCGCCTGAAGCGGTGATTGCGAAAGAACATGAAAAACAAGCGGAATACCAATCTGGATTAGAAAAATCCAAGAGCAGTATAAAGCGATTGAAGCGTTGTGAGTTTTTAAAACGAAGTAAGAAAACAGGTCGAGATTTTGAAAGATGTTTTGCAGATTTGGAATTTGGCCGTTTTCTTTATAACCAAAAGGCATAGTAGACAAAATAGTTGCTAAAAAGGTGGCTTAAAAGCCTTATAGTACAAGGCTTTTAAGCCCTATTTTCTGAAAATATGAACAAAAAAACTGTCCATTTTGCCAAAGTGCAAGAATAAAGAAACATGGTAAGCAAAAATAATGCTCAACGTTATTTTTGTAATCAATGCCATAAAACATTTATCCTAAAAATAAATTGAATCCTATTAAAAATTTGGACTGATTACACCTCTGGAAAACAAATCTATCAACAGCTCGCGATAAAATATCAGTGTTCAGTTAGAACCATACAACGATATATTGATAAAGCCCCTAAAACATCTTTAAAATCAGCCCTAAAAATCGATACCTTAATATCATTATGGATACGACCTTTTTCATCGTTATTCTGGTGTTTTTAGTGATGATGGATTCAAAAACAGATAAAGTCGTTTCATATCATTTTGTAAGGACGGAAAAAGATATCTACTATAAACTTGCATTAAATAGATTAAGAGAAAAAGGCTATATAATTCAATCAATTACTTGTGATGGTAGGCGAGGTCTAATGAAAAAGCTATTTAATACTCCTGTGCAGATGTGTCAGTTTCATATGGTCTCGATTGTGATGCGAAAATTAAGGAAAAAAACATCAGTCACAAGCGGGTAAAGAGTGAAAATAATTGCGAAATCATTGGTAAAAAAGTTCAAAAATGACTTTTATCGTCGTTTATATAGCTTGGTTTATAAAGCATGAGGATTTTTAAAAGAAAGAAGTGATAAAGGAAATGAAAAAGGCTATTTTTCCTTATAAACATAGAAATGTAAGAGGGGCTTATGCCAGTTTGAAGTATTATATGAGATTATTTATTTACCTTTGAAAAAGCATACTGAAATGAATATAGAAAATACAACAAATAGGCTAGAGGGTTATTTAAATATCTAAAGCGTCAATTAAATAATCATAATGGATTAACGAAAAAGCGTAAAGTTATGTTTATAAAAGGATAAATAAAAAGAGTTGCTAATATTTCAAAAATAAACATTAGCAACTGTTTTGTCCACATGGCATAGTTTTTGACGGATTAGCAACTATTTTGTCTACTATGCCGCTTAAAAAGCGGAAAATAGCTAAACCAGAAGGTTTAGCTTTTCATCATTACTAACTACGATTATTTACATCAAAAATGTGCTTGTAAATCGTCGCTACCACCGATGTGTTTTACCACCGATAAATACTTGTGGAACAGTTGTGCGGCCAGTGATTGCGCGTAATGATGTGGTTGATGCATCTTTACCTAGTCACGATTTCTTCAAACGGTAAGCCTTTGGTTTCTAACAATGCTTTCGCTTTTGCACAGAATGGGCAACCTGGTTTTAGTGATGATAGAACACAGATGGTTTTGGTTGCCATGCTGGGCTTAAGTATTTAATCATAGTGTCTGCATCAGAAACTTTGAATGGGTCACCTGGTTCTTGTGGTTCGATGAACATTTTTCAACTACGCCGTTTACCACGTACATCAGAATAGCGCCAGCGAACGATCGCCGAAACCTAAGTCATCTTTGCTCACTAACATGCCCATGCCTTTAGTGAATTCGCCGTTACCATCTGGAATAACGGTTACGTTTTTCACATTCTTGGTCTGCTTTCATGCGTTCATTACAAAAGTATCGTTTACAGAAATACAAACGATTTCATCTACGCCTAAAGCGAAGAATTCTTTTGCTAATTCGTTGTAACGTGGTAAGTGAGTTGATGAGCAAGTTGGAGTGAATGCGCCCGGTAATGAGAACACAACCACTTTTGTTGTTGAATAATTGATCAGTTGTAACGTCAACCCATGCATCGCCTTGGCGAGTGTGGAAAGGATTACTGAAGAGTACTTTTTACCTGTCATATCAGTTAATGCCATGATTTTCTCCCAGTTTTGGTCTGATGATTTGAAAAACTAGGGGGCATTCTACATAAATGTGCCATAATTCAGCTTATTTGATTGATAGGTAAGACTGATAAAGAAGGAGTCTGCGTGAACATTAGAGACTTAGATCATTTAATTGCATTGGCAGAGCATAAACATTTCCGACGATGCGGCAGAAGCATGTAATGTGAGCCAGCCCCACTAAGCGGTCCAGATTCGTAAATTAGAAGATGAATTAGGGTACAATTTTACTAGAGCGCACTAGCCGTAAAGTGCTGTTTACTCAAGCAGGCCTTACATTGGTTGATCAAGCCAAAGTTGTTTTGCGTGGTAAAAAGTATTGCGTGAGATGGCAAGCAACCAAGGCAAAAGAGATGTCTGGCCCGCTTCATGTTGGAATTATTCCAACGCTTGCGCCATATATTACGCCAATTATTGTTCCAGCGCTGAAAGAACGCTGGCAGCGCTTGAACTTTATGTTATGAACTACGTAGCTCACAGGTGATTGATCAGCTTGAATCGGGTCAGTTGGATTGCGCAATTTTTGAGCGTTAATGAAAAGAAACTGAACCATTTATTGAAGTTCGTCTATTTAATGAAGAAATGCGTTTAGCGGTATCAGATAAGCACGCTTGGGCAAAAACAGCAGCATGTGCCACTATCAGATTTGCGTGAAAAAGAGCTTCTTTTTCTTAGATGAAGGCAACTGCTTACGCACCCCAAACGATTAGATTATTGTCTTTCAATGGGTGCAAAGAAAGTGAACATTTCAAAAGCGACTAACTTAGAAACGCTACGTAATATGGTGGCGGCAGATGTTGGGATTTCATTGATTCCGAAATTGGCAGCCAAGCCAACGGAAGGGTGAATTAGTTTAACCTTCGATGAGCCACAACCTTACCGCGCGATTGGTTTAATCTATCGTCCGGGTTCACCACTTCGTCTGCGCTATGAACGACTTGCACAAGCGGTAAAGTGAGATTATGCGCAACGAGAAATTGAGGACAAACATGAGTAATATTGGTGTTCGTGCGCAGCAAAAAGAGAAAACACGCCGCGCTTTGATTGATGCAGCGTTTAACCAACTCAGCGCAGAGAAAAAGTTTTGTAATTTAAGCCCTCGAGAAGTTGCTCGTGAGGGCGAAAGTGCCCCAACCTCGTTTTATCGCCATTTTAAAGATATGGATGAGCTTGGGCTTGCGATGGTGGATGAAGCGGGTCTTGTACTGCGCCAGTTGATGCGCCAAGCCCGCAAGCGTATGTGAAAATGGCGGGGAGTGTGAGTTGCGCTATCGGTAGATACCTTCTTTGAATTGATTGCGGATCGTCCGAATGTTTTCCGTTTATTATTGCGTGAAAGTTCGGGGAACTCATTAGTCTTCCGTACTGCAGTTGCCGTGAGATTAAGCATTTTGTGGCAGAGTTGACCGAATATGTTACTGCTAAATATTCTAGTCGCGATAGCGACATTGCTTATATTCAAGCAGAAGGTTGGTTACACTGGTGTTTACGGCTGGCATACACGCATTAGATATGAATATGAGCAGAGCGAGAAAAGCTTAAAAACGGTGATTACTCAACTGAGAATGTTGGCACATGGTGCTGCGGCATATACACATCATCAGCAAAGGAAAATAAGATGCAAACTAAAAACCGCATTACTAAAAACTGGCTGAAAAATATTGTGATTTACGGCGCGCTGTTTGTTGTAATCAGTGTAGCGGTAGATTGGTATCGCAAAACCAAGTTCGCCCGTGCAATTTGCCAGCCAAGTGCTGACAGACACCAAAAATCAGCCGCAAATTATTGCGCAATTAAGCCATGAAAAACGATGTTGCTTTAGTTTCTGGGGCAGCTGGTGTCATTTTTGCCAAATTACTTCGCCGGCTGTTGATCGATTGGCGCAAGAAGGCGTACCGGTTTTAGGCGTGGCGTTGAAATCAGGTAGTCCTGAGGTCGGTCAATGCTTACCTTGCCGAAAAACGGCTACCATTTCCCAACTCTGAATGATCCCAATGAGGGAATTTTTCTAAACTGTGGGATATTCAAGCAACGCCCACCATTCTAATAATAAAAATGGCGAAATTAAGCAATACACCACAGGGCTGACAACCTATTGGGGGCTAAAAAGCCAGAATGGCGTTAACTACTAATTTAACAAGCGGTCAAATTTTTTAAAAATGATTTGCAATAGCATAAGATGTTGCAAATCATTTTTATTTATGAGATAATGGCAGGCATTATTTTTATCAAGACGATTATGAAACCGATTTACGCAATTTTAGGCTTTATTTTTGGGCATTGGCATTACTGGCATTATTATCCCTGGCATGCCTGGTACGGTATTTCTTTTGATTGCGCTTTTTGTTTCGGTAAAAGCTCAGAGCGTTTACACGATTGGTTCTTACAAACTCAAATATATCAAGATCATCTGAAGTCTTACCATGAAACGCGCGCATTAAGTCGCAAAGCGAAGTGGCGTATTTTGCTGATTTCCACCATTGGAATGGGTATTGGCTTTGTGATAGAGCGGTGCTGTTTGGGCACGCGTGATTATTGCGCTTTCATTATTGGTTCAATACGCAGTTTTTCTTTTTGGGTTATCCCAACTTTAGAAGAAACACCCCCAGCTGAGGCAATGGCACGTTAAATACAAGCGGTCGAATTTCGCAAAAATTTTTGCAAAATCTGACCAGCTTGTTGATCTCACTCAAAAATCTGGACACCTAATTTGAGGTGCAGATTATGTCCTACTCTTATCAATTTCGTTTGAAAATTATCAAACTCGTCACCGAACAAGATTATGGTATCCGTGAGGTGGCTAAACTTCATAAAATTTCCCATGCTCTCGTTATTTATTGCTTTAAAAGCATTTCGGGAAAGAGGGCTTGATGGCGTAAAATCCCTTATACGAACCTTCAAACACCGAAAATAGTGAAGCCAAAGATGAAAAAGAAAGACATTGAAATTCCAGAAACTACAGACTTTTTCACCTAAAAGCGTTTAAGGGAAAAGAATACCCATTAATTGCAGGTATCAAAAGAACTACTAGGACATACAAACTCAAAACAAAGATGGAAAGATCTTGTTTCTTGTGGAGGAAAGTATGGTGATATAAATCTATACTACTATCCACAAAAACTATCAAATAAATAGGTAAAAAGATACAAAAATCATTGATGAATGTATGAATACTAAAGGGGTATGTAACAGAACAGGAAAATCTAGAATATACAGAAAAAGCTTGTGAAAGATTTCTAGAAATACATCCTGATAACAAATATGAAATTAATAGCCTATATGCTAGATTTTGCTAAAAAAGAGATAATTATCGAGGATTAAGTGAACAGGAGTTTAGAAATGAATAAGACAGATCTTTTTAAGATATTTAAAATGACGATGTTTTTATTAGCTATGACGTATTTATATAGTATTCTCAAAGTTTAATTTTTAACTGTAAAAGTTAATATGTTTAAAGTGTTTGATCTATAGTATTTATCTTTCTATTATTTTGTTTTTATTTAGGGCAAATGATGAAAGATAAATTAATTGTTTAGTGGTGTTTTTGTTACCCCCAGGAGTTGATATTTTGGTAGCATACAATTTTTAGATATCTAGCCATAAAGTGCGGTCAATTTTTAAAGAGTTTTAAAATATTTTAAAAACTGACTGCACTTTTGTATTAAGAACTATTGGTTTATAGAATTTTAAAAACAGCTTTTGATATCATATCGCAAATTTATCAATAACTTAATCTCTGCAGTATAATGAAGAACTTATCACGCTCTTTTCTTTCTAGTTTATTATTTATTTCGTCTTTGACTTTGGCAGCACCTAGCTCACCAAATGCAAATGTAGAAAAACAAATCAATGCCCAGCAACAAAAACAACAAGCGGAACAAGATGCGGCTATTTTAGCGCAGCAAACGCAATCCGCGAATGTACGCTTGGAGGGTGAAAAAGAAGCCTCACTTGGCTTTCCACAAAAATGAAGCACAATGTTTTCCTATCAATCAATTGGTGCTGACCGATTATCAAGCTGAAGAAGAAAAATTCATCAGCGTCTTCTCTTAAAATTAATCAGCAAGCCAATTCTCTTGGGCATTAAAGTCAGTTTATGCTGAGCGTGATTTTGCGCTGCCTGCTTGTATTGGCTCAGAGGGATTAACGTATTACTTCGTCGTATTCAAAAATCGTTTAATTGATTTTGGTTATGTCTCACCACGCGTGGTGGTGGAGCCCACAGGATTTGCGTTCAGGTATGCTTGTACTCACCGTGATTCCAGGTAAAGTGGGTCGCATTCAATTACAAGACCAAAGTGCAATTCCGTTTGCCACCCGTGGTACCTTATGGTTTGCCATGCCAATGGCGCAGGGGTATATAAATATTCGCAATATTGAACAAGGTTTAGAAAACTTAAAACGTGTACCGAGTGCTGATGCGAATATGGAGCTTGTGCCAACGGATGCAGTCGGTGAAACAGATGTGGTGATTGCTTATAAGCAAAGCTTACCTTTCCATTTAACCTTAGGCTTAGATGACTCAGGCAGTAAGTCTACTGGTCGTTTACAAGGTTCAGCCACGTTTTCTTGGGATAACGTGCTAACATAATGATATGTTCTATATCAGTGGCACACGTAACTTTAAACGTGATAGCGATGATGCGGAAGGAGATTATGGCAGCAAAAACATTAGTCTCTATTATTCTATTCCTTGGAAGAACTATCTCTTAACTCTTTCCGGTTCAAAATATTCTTATCACCAAACGGTAGCGGGCGCGTTTGAGTCTTACACCTATTCAGGTGAAAAGCCAACAAATGAAAGCGAATTTAAGTCGCTTATTATCTCGTGAAGTCTTCACAAAACCTATGTGAGATGCCACGTTATGGACGAAAAATCGCATAACTATATCAATGACACCGAAAATTGAAGTGCAACGTCGTCCGTACCGCTGGTTGGGAAGTGGGGCTTAATCATACCCAATATATTGGTGAAAACAGTATTGCAACTGTTTGCGAACTATAAACGCGGTACGGGTGGGAATAAAGCCTTACCTGCTCCGGAAGAAGAGTTTAGTGAAGGACTTCCGTATGCAGATTTTTACTGCGAGGCGTTGATTTTACCTATCCTTTCACTTATCGGCAATCAGCCTTTCCGCTTTAACACCGAGTTGGAGTGGACAATGGAATAGCACACCTTCTAACACAACAAGATAAATTTAGTATTGGGGGTCGTTATACCGTGCGAGGATTTGATGGCGAGCTATCACTTTCCGGTGAAAAAGGTTGGTTGTGGCGAAATGAATTGGGTTGGAATATTGCGAATAAGGGGCATGAGCTTTATTTAAGGGATTGACCGAGGAAAAAGTGCGTTCTAGCCAAGAAGAGCTTCGAAGTGGTGATAGTTTAATGGGGGCGCAATTGGACTTCGTGGCAAGCTATGGGGCATTAACTACGATTATTTTGTGGGTACCCCGATTAAAAAGCCGGAAGGATTTAGAACCAGTCATGTGACAACCGGATTTAATGTGAGCTACCGTTTTTAATGCTCACGTTTTTTAGATGAATAAATTGATTAAAACCAAACAGAATTTAAAACTTAAAGGAAATTAAAAAGATGAATAAACGTCATTATAAAGTGATTTTTTTAGTCAGTGTATTAAATCAGCTTGTGGTGGTATCTGAGCTAGCAAAAATCTCAAAGGTAAAAGCGCAAAGTGAAAATGTGAGCTCAGAACAAGAAAAACAGGATTATTTTTCAACCGCACTTTCGCTTAATCCTATTCATTTTAAGCTTAATGTTAGCATTGGGCTTCGTCTTTTTAGCGCCTTCTGCTCATGCAGAAGATATGGCCATTCGTGCTGATAAATCAGCACCGGGTAATCAACAACCCAACAGTTCTTCAAACCGCGCAATGGTTTACCGCAAGTAAATATTCAAACACCAAGTGCTGGTGGGGTATCACGTAACCAATATTCGCAATTTGATGTAACCGAGAAAGGCGCTGTGTTAAACAATGCTCGTAAAAGCAGCCAAACGCAAATGGCGGGTTGGGTGCAAAGGTAACCGAATCTTGCTCGCGAGTGAAGCGAAAGTCATTCTTAACGAGGTAAATTCAGCTAATCCAAGCCGTTTAAAAGGTTATGTAGAAGTGGCGGGTAAAAAGCAGATGTCGTTGATTGCCAACCCAAGTGGTATCCAATGTGATGGCTGTGGTGTGATTAATGCTGGACGCACAACACGCTCACCACCGGTAAAGCAGAAGTTGAGAATGGTCGAATGAAAAGGCTATCGCGTAAAAAGGCGGTAAGGTGACTGTTGGCCAAAAGGGATGGATAACAGTCAATCTGATTACACTGATATTATCGCTGATAAAGCGGAAAATCAATGGTGGTGTTTGGTCGAAAAAAAGGCATTAAAAGTTACTACAGGTAAAAACAACGTTGACCGTACCAATGATTCGGTTGTGTATGTGGGTGATAAAAACACCGATAAAACCGACCGCACTTCTGATACCCAAAGACGAAAAACCAAAAGCTACAGTGTGGATGTGAGTCAATTGGGTGGGATATTGTCTGAGAAAAATCCATTTTAGTGGATAACGGTCAAAGGTCTTGGTGTGCGCAATGCGGGCATATTGGTGCATCTGCTGAGGCGTGAAAATCGACAGCCAAGGTAAGATTGTAAATGAAGGCTTTATTGGTGGTAGCGAAAATGCCCAACTCAATGCGAAAAAGAATATTGAGAACCGTGGCACCGTTTATGCTAAGCTCAGACACAACAATGGTCAAAACATTGATAACAAACAGGGTGTTATGTGCAGGTAAACAGGTTCGAGATTAATACGAACAACGTGGATAACCGCAAACAATCGGATAAAGGCTCTTTAATTGTTGCAACGAGAAAGTGACGATTAAAGCGAAACATGTGAGATAACCAAGGGACGAAAGCTGGCGGCAAAACGGAACAAGGTATCCGTGGTGCTCAAGTGGCGATCACAGCTGAAAATCTTTCCAACCAACAAGGAGGCATCTATAGTGATGAGCATACCCAACTAGATGTTGCTCAAACCATTGATAACAAACAAGGTGAGATTGAAGCGGGTAAATCAATTGAGTTAAAAGCGAAGACTTTAGCCAATGAAGGTAATATTAAAACCAAAGGAGATTTAACGGTTCGTTTACAAGACAGTTTAACGTTAAATAATGCCTTCAAGTTGGTGGTAATTTAGATTTTAAAACCGAAGGGGACTTTAAAAATAATAGCCAATTACGTGTAGGCAATAAGGCTGATGTTAAAGCAGCTAATGTGGATAACACTAAAGATGCTGAAATTAGCGGTAATGAAACACGCATTAATACAAATACTTTGACTAACCGCGGTTTAATTGATGGTGCATTGACTGTCGCAAAAAGCAGTAACCATCAATAACAGAAGTACTCGGTCGTATTTATGGTGACCGTAATGACTTTACAGGGGATAGTTTAAATAACCTTGAGAGAGGGATAAATCTGCTGTGATTGCTGCACGTGAGCGTTTGGATAAGGGTGTGGATAAAGTTTTAAACCGCAATGAAAGTACCCTTTTAAGTATGGGTAAGATTTATGTGGGTAAGCGTTGGATAGAAACAACCAGGCTACAGGTAGAGTCAGCGTATGTTCACAACTACAATGGTGTAATTGAGCGTTAAATCTTTACGATAGTGCGAAAAGCAAAGCGATTACCTTTAATACCGGGACAGTAGAGAATAAACACTTTTTCCTTGAGACAGAAAATGTGGATACCTCGTCTACGCCAGTTTTTGAGTATCGAATTGGAAATGATTCGACTATTTATGAGTAAAGACTCCGGGGGTTTATAAAAGTAAAACAAGATGATAAGAGTAGCCGTGGTGGTTTGAACAAAAAGTAAAAATCTTTATCATATCACCAGACGGCAAAATCGAAGAAAGTAATAACTGGCATCAATATGATTATACCCGCACAGTGAATGAAACCGTGGTACTTAAACCAAAAATACCAGGAAGGTAAGATTTTAAGTGGGGGATGGTATTGATCTAATGATGCACATGTGGATAACCAAGACAGTAAGGTAATTGCTGGTGGTGTGATTCAAATTGCGGATGAGGCAATTAAATCAGAAAGAGTTGAAAGGTCGTACTATTGTAACGGATGCAGGCCGTGTAACTGCACGTTTATAAAGGGCGAGCGTGTGCTAAAAATTAAGTACGTAGGATGTGTGAGATCATTACGATACCACTAAAAAGTGATACCAGTATTTATTATAAACAAAATGAAAGTGTGAAGGATTTGGGGTATTTGCTTATAAAGAAAAATGTGTCCCTAATTTACCAATAATAGTGTAGCAGAATAAAGGTGATGTGGGGATGTGAGTGTTAAATCGTCTGACACAATCGCTCGATAAATCCTCGCTTTATAATGTGAATCTAATGCACCAAAGGTTATGTGATTGAAACCGACCCACGTTTTTGCGAATAAGCAAAAATGGTTGAGTTCAGATTATATGTTCAATGCTCTACGCTATGATCCAAATAATATGCTGAAAACGTTTGGGGATGGTTTTTATGAGTTGCGTTTAGTGAATGAACAAATTAACCAGTTAACCGAGTCGTCGTTATCTTGATGGATATCAAAAATGCCTTGAGAGCAATATAAAGGTTTGATGAACAATGGTATACGTTATGCAAAAACAATTTAATTTAGTGCCGGGTGTTGGCTTAGCAAAGAACAAATAGCAGAGCTGACCACTGATTTAGTGTGGATGGTAAATCAAGAAATTACCTTGCCAAGTGGTAAAAACTCAATGTATTAACACCAAAAATTTACTTGGCTACTAATCGTACAAAAATTACTCCAACTGGCTCTGTGATTTCAGGGGATAGCATTGTAAGTACAGTGAAGGATATGACCAATGAAGGGACAGTTCTTGCTGCAAACCTAGTAAATTTATACGGTCAAGATTTAGAGAACAAGGTCTGGTTTTTGCTAATAATGTCAACCTCAATGCTAAGCAAAAATTAGTGAACATTGGTGGCAAGATTGTAGCGACGGATAGGTGTCTTTATACGGTGGAAAATCCGTAGAGCTTGGTGCAACCTAACAGAAACACAAAGCCAATTAGGACGTACCGAAACAGGCAATAAGCTTGTCGATCGTCAAAGCGAGGTGACGGTGACAGGTAAAGGCGGTGAAATAACTATTAAAAGTGGCGGCGATATTACACTGAAAGCAGCAAATGTGAAATCGACGGAGCAAAGTTGATGTGAATGCCAAAAGGTAAGCTTTTTGGTGACGACTGAGAAGCAAAAGCAGTAAAGAACACTATGACTTTAGTGATAACCACCATTATCACTTAGATCAAGAAAATGAAGTAGGTTCAGTTATTGAGGGTAAAGACGGTGTACGTTTAATTGGACAAGAGAAGACGACACTTCGTCAAGCTAAGGTTAGTAGCGAAGATGGTAAGGTGATGGTTGACTCTAAAGGTGATGTTCTCATTGAAGAAGGGCGCAATATTGAACATCTAGATACCCGTAATAAAGCAAAAATCTAAAGGTTTATTAACCAAAGAGACCGAAGAGCGTCGACATCATCATGATTATGATTTAGCTGAAGGTAGTAAATTACAAGGTAAAAATGTTGAAATACTTTCTCAAACATCAAATGTTTCTGTAAAAAGGATCTGACATTCAGGCTGAAGAATATTCATTTACAGGGTAATCAAGTCAGAGTGACAGCAAGCCTTGATAAGAGAAGTTCAAAGATTCTTATTCATTTAAGAAGTCTGGATTGGATGCTTCAGGAAAAAGGTGGCGTAATGCGAATTGGTTACCAACGAGACAAAGTTAAACAATAATGGCTCAAAGTTACAACGAAAAGTGTAAATGGTAGCGAATTAGTCATAAAAGAAAGTGGCAATTTATCTATTTATGCTCAACAGGATGATGAATATAGATGCTTCACGCTGAGCTTCTGGTCGAGATATGTCGATTTCAGGGAAAAATGTTCATTTGAATGCAGTGAATGAACAGCATGATAGTGAATATCACCAGGAACAAAAATCGACAGGTTTTGGAGTGGGCTTTGTGTATGATCCAGTTACACGAGCAAGAGAAAATTATCGTCAGAAAGAAGCCCAGGTGCTACAAATAGTATTGTGGGTAAAGGCTATGGGGCATCTGATGCAGTTTCTGATTCCATAGAATCTATGGTGCGCGGTGTACAACCTTATGCTAATCACAATCGTGGTGAATCACACAAATACAATCAAAAACAGTAGCGCAAACAACTTCACTTGAAGTTGGCGGCAATGTGAATCATCCATGCTAGAGGGCGATATTCGCACTCAAGGGTGGTAGCATAAGTGCAGAAGGCGATGCACAATTTATCGCAAAAAATAATGTCGATTTTTGGTGTGGCAGTACTGAGCAATCGCAACATGCTTCATCTAGAACAACGAGGGCGTTGGGGTAGATGGTTTAGCGAAATATGTGGCAGGGGGTACATACACAGCGAGAAAAATGGGGATACCAGTCTTCGTCAAAGAGGTCGGTACCCAGATTTCCATTGGTGGTAAGAGCACTACAATTGCCAAAAACGGTGATATTACTCTAAAAAGGAACGGCATTTGTCTCTAATGACAAAAAAATATCCTGAAAGCTAATAATGGCGATGTGAAATTACTGACAGCAGAAACAACGGATAGAAAGCACTCAGATGCGCAAAGGGCATAGTGTAGGGAGAGGCGGCTATCTCAGATACTGAGCGTTTCTTTGGTTATAATCGTACTAGAATGAATCAGGACGGAGAGCAGATTACGCATAAGGGTAGTCAACAGCAAGTCTCAATAGCACGGTTGATGTGTATGCGGGTAAAGATTACCTGCAAACAGCAAGTGAAGTTTTAGCCAAAAGAGAGGTCGATATTAATGCTCAAAATATCACTATCAATAATGCAATTAATCACCAAGAGAATAGCTATAGTGAGAGTGATTTAAAAATAGGTCAATTTAGTCGTGTAAAATCGCCAATCATCGATTTAATTAACACGATTGAAGGGCGGTAAAAATGACAAAGCATCTGACCGCTTGAAAGCAGCGAATGTAATGAGTGTAGCTGCTGAGGGTTATAACTTATATAACTCCATCAGTAAGATGGCGACAAAAGACCGAAATCTAACACCTATTTACTTCGTGTTGAATCGGGTAGCGGTGTAACGTCATAGTCGTCAAAGCCAAGAGAGTTTGAGTGATATCAGCTAAGGTAGCCGAATTAATGCCAAAAGAAATTAATCTTATTGCACGAGGTGATGGCAGTTTAAATGAAAAAGGTGAACGCCAATTAGGGAATATCAATTTAACGCATACCGATCTCACGTCCCGAGATGAAGAAGGCAAGAGAATTAAAGATAGCAAAATTACCTTAACTGGCAATGAGTTAAATATCAAAGCTGGTGAAAGCCACACTCAATTTAAAAGGGCGTAATCAAAGTGTCGGTGTTGAAGTAGGGATAGGCTGCAACAGTAGGTGCTCAAACCGGTGTGGGTGTTTATGCACGAGTAGGCGGAAGCTTACTGGCAAGGAAGATGGTGAAAAGCTAAAACTTACCAAGCGAGCCACTTAGAGGCACAAACCGTGACTTTAAACAGCCAAGGGGATACCAACCTGCTGGGGGAGTCAAGTCAAAAAGGTAACACTGTTAACGCCAATGTGGTAGTAAGCTCAACATTGAAAGTTTACAAGACGAAGAACGCTTTAAAACCAAATCAAGCGGAGGCGGTTTAGAAGGGAAATTTGGTTTTGGTAACAACTGGAGCTTGAGTGGTTATGGTAATGCTTCCAAAGGTACAACTCACCGTAAACAAGTGAATGAACAAGCCGGAATTTTTGCTGAAGACAGGGGGTATCATATCAATACGGATAGCGTTCACTTAAAAGGAGGCGCGATTGCCAGCACTAACCCAACAAATAGCAAATTAGCCACAAACAAGCTGACCTTTGAAGATATTCAAAATGAATCAAGCAGCAGTGCAGCGAGCGCAAGTATTAGTGGAAGCTTAAAAAGAGTCAAAAAGAAAATGGGGTGGACAACAGAAACGGGCAGAGCAGTTAAACCAAACAGTGAAAAATAGTACCAAACTAGACAGTCAACGTAGTGGCGGTATAAGCCCGGGCTTGCCGATGTTTGAGCGAGACAGTGACAGTTCGGTTACCAGAGCGACATTGACGGAAGGGACGATTATCTTGAATAAAGATACGAGCCCGACTATCACGACAACAAAAGAGTTGAGGCATCAATACAGACCTTGCAAAAGCTAACGAGCAAGTTGCACAGACGAAGGATATAAAAGCGCAACTCAAGAGCAACAACAGATTTCGACAGCTATTGGTAATGTGAAAATCGGCTGTGGATACTTATACGTCAAATAAATTAAATGAAGCAGAAAATTGCTAAACGACGTGCAAAAAGCAGAATATGATAAAGCTCAGGCTAATAATGCAAGTAAGGAAGAGTTGGATTTCCTTGAATATCGGTTAAGAGAAGCTAAGCGAGAAGTGGGTGAATGGGGGTATGGCGGAGGAAATCGCCGAGCTATGAATACCGTTACAGCTCTCTTTACCAGTGTGCTTTCAGGGCAAGGTGCTTCCATACAACTGTCGCCACTTTATCGCCAACGGTGAATAAACTGATTGCGGATAATACGCATGATAAAGCAACTAATGCACTTGCACATGCCGTATAGGGGGAGCGATTGAGGCTCAAGTCAATGGAGGAAGAGCAGCACATGGTGCGATAAGTGCAGCAGGGGCTGAATTATTGCACCACAAATTGCCTCTATACTTTATGGTAAATCGGAAGCTGATTTAACGCCGGATGAAAAAGGCGGATGTAATTAGTATGGCAAGTCTTGCAGGCGGTATTGCCGGTGCTTTAATGAACGGAAAAATCAGAAGGTGTTGAAATCATCGGCAATACGGCAATTAATGCACGAGATTGCGGAAAATACGGTAACAAACAATTACCTTTCGGGTGGCAGGAAAAGCAAAAGAGAGGAAGAGTTAGCGGCATGTAATGGTAGCTTGCGCTGTGAACTAAAAACAGGTGTTTATTGGGAGTTAGTGAGTGCGGGACAAGATACTGCTTATGGTGCCGGGCTTGCGGCGTCAATTCCTGTGGGGTTTTTGAAACAGTGAAAGGCCTTGCTGAGATTGCGGTGCATCCGATTGACTCACTGAATGCGATTAAGACCTTAATTCAAGAAGGCAATTTTACTGAAGCAATGAAACAATCCTATGCGAATAGAATTGATAAGATGATTGTTGAGTGTGAGAAAGCGGGTGCAGAAGGGCTTTCAAGGCCGGTTTAGAGACTGGTCAATTGCTGCAAGAGACGGTGGGAATACTTGCCGGTGGTGCGGGTTTGGCTAAAGTTGGTGCAAAAATTCACAAAAACAGTAGTGACTTTTGCGAAAGGAGAAAAAAACAGCAGTAGCGGTTGTAAAAGGAAGTGCATCCAGTACAGCGTCCGATATTGCATCAAAACACTTTGGAAACGGTCAAAAATTCTAGAGTAAAGCGTTAACCTGTTCTTTCCGTGGTGACATGGAAGTAAAAACAGAAACAAGGTTATAAGCCGATAGCGTCTATTAAAGTCGGAGATAAAGGTTTATGCGAAAAACGAGACTGACAGGGACAAATGACCTATCAGCGCGTACAAGCGCACTACAACAACCCGTATGATTTTACGGTATATGTAGAAGTGATTGATGAACAAGGCAAACATCAAACCATTGTTTCAAACAAAAATTCATCCATTCTTTACCCAGGTAAATCAAGGTGAGCTAGTACTCGAGTTCTGAGGGGCATCACTACAACGGAGAAATCCAAAACGCCCAATGGGTAGATGCACAAAATCTGAAAGCCGGTTATAAGTTGTTGTCAGAAAATAATCACTGGCAAACGGTGAAAGGTGTCACTATCAAGGCTGAGAAGTTAAGTGCATATAACCTGACAGTTGAGACTGACCATACTTACTTCATTAAAGGAGCAAATTCTGATGTTGGTGGGGTGTGGGTGCATAATAACTGTTGGAATAGCTTACCGGCAGATGCAGTTAATACTGGTAAAACTACACCTGATGGAAGAGCTTTATATACTTTTAAAGACGATACTGGTAAATATGTAACAGCTTATAAGGGTAAAGAATGGACGTTATTACGATCCTAAGGTTTTATTCTCCAACGAAAAGTGTTCCAGAGGAGTTAAATCTTTTAATCCCCATCAAATAGAAATGGACTTTTGTCAGCTAAAGGCCATGTTTATTACACAACTCAGAGGCTACTGAAGCAGCTAAGAAATTAGGATTTGAAAAACAAACTTTAATTTAAAAGAGAAGCGATTTATAAAAGATAGTAAAGGGAGATATATTACAGTCGATGTTGGTAATGGTCGAAGCAAAGGCGGTTCTCATAATGGAGGTGTCTGGAAAATGGCTGACTCCGTTAAGAATCTAGGTAAAAAAGAAACTAGAATGGGAACATATGATGCAGATTTAAATAGAATTGGAGATTAGTATATGGACTATTCATTTTTTACAGTAAATCATTTTTATATTATCTCTAGAAGATGGAAAAGTTTGACTGTAAAGAATATTTAGAAATAGAACGTAATTTGTTAAGTATTTCTTCTTATTATGAAAAAAAGATTCCAATTTGGATAGTAGAGATGTTTTATGACTTTGTATCATCAATAAATTCAAGTTATTATTTCCATATTAATGAGAATGATGTATTTGAGGTCGAAGATATAGATATTGATCTATTTAAATCATATTGCGATAGGGCAAGCTTGCTTATGGGAATATTACTTGGAAAATTCTCATACTCAAGTCAATCTTACTATTTTAGCTGATCTTTAATCTAAGATACGTCTCAAAAGCTACACTTATAAACTTAGTAGTTAATTGTAATTGAACATAAGATATAAAAGTGCGACCAATTTTCAAAGAGTTTTTAAAAACCTCTTAAAAATTGACCGCACTTTTTCATAGAATACGCATCTTGCAGATTTAGTGATTTATAGTGAAACAAGTGTAGATGATAATCTACCTTAAGACAAAAATATTCAGGACTGGAGCATAGACGATTATCTCTTGCAGCTAAAGAAATTAAATTGGAGTCAAAAAAACAATTTAATGATTATGTAAATGCAAGACCCTAATAAATTTAGGGTTAGAAAATATGTCTGAAAAATCGGAGTCATAGAAATGAGATGCCTGGTAAAGATGATATTGAACGAATTGTTCGTGATATGAAAAACTTTGAAAGAGGAAAAATAAATGAATTATAAGTTAGAGATGGGCATAAAAATTTTTAGATGCAATGGATTCTGGTGATTTAACTTTATTGGAAGAGCTTTTTCAAAATAAGGAAAGGAATATCATGGAAGTAACTCCTGTAGAGCATTGGAATTGGTTGCATAAAAGCCTTATTAGGGATTTGAGTCAAATAAACCATCCTCTGATGTTATTAATTATCTAATTAATAAGGGTATAGATATTAATGCTCAGGATATATAGGGGATGAGCTCCTTTTGCATTATGCATTACGAAGTAAAAATGCTGAGGCGGCGATAGCGTTGCTCAAAGCAGGAGCAAATCCTAATTTACCGAACCAAGATGGTTTAATCCCTTTATCTATGATTGGATATATCCCAGAGATTGGATGTTTTAGAGCTTATGCTTCAAAAAGGGGCAAATGTGCATTACTTAGTAAATGAGGATGAAACCATTCTTGAAAGTTATAAACCTACAGCTAATGAGCCTCAATTAAAACCAATTTATGAATTAATGAAAAAGTATTCGTAGAATTTAATGTTTGAAAGTGCAGTCAATTTTCAAAGAGTTTTAAAACTCTCAAAAATTGACTGCACTTTGTATTTCAAACGATGCTTATCTTTAAGCAAATCTTATAGTTTCACATCAACTTCTCGTAAGCACGTTCTACTTTTTCCACGAAAATATCACGAGCGAGCAATAATCGTAGAGCAGTGGCAAGGAAGATGGCGAAAGTAAAACTTACCAAGCGAGCCATTTAGATGCACAAACCGTGACTTTAAACAGCCAAGGGATACCAACCTGCTGGGGAGTCAAGTCAAAAGGTAACACTGTTAACGCCAATGTGGGTGGTAAGCTCAACATTGAAAGTTTACAAGACGAAGAACGCTTTAAAACCAAATCAAGCGGAGGCGGTTTAGAAGTGGAATTTGGTTAAAGAGGGAAGCATTTAGGTGCTTTTGATTATAAAACAGGAGATAAAAGATTAAACCCGCAGATCCAAAGAGAAGAATAGAACCATAATTTATATAGGTAAAACGATGAAAAAAACTCAGAAGATATATTGAAATATATAGTAATGTTACCGATGAGCTTCTTGTTAGAATAGAAGTTAAAATTGATAAAAGATCAAATTAAGAAATATATTACATGTGATTTAGATGATCCTGATGTTCTAGGAGTTTACTCATTAAATAATAAAGAGCTGGAATGTTTTGGGATAATTAATTGTGACAATGGCAGTATAAGTTTTTATTACCTCAGAGGAGGAATTCTGACAAAGATTTGAATAGAGTTAAGGATTTATTTATGTTAGGTATGAAGATGAGAATGCCGATCTAGATAGCGCTGACGTCCTCTGACGCGTGCTTATATCTAACTAAAAATAAACAAAAATGAAGTTATTCATGAAAATGAGTAAAAATCTTAATCAAACGAAATTGATGTTATGGGCACGCGTTAGGAAACGCGCGCTATCGTGAGGAAGCGATTGAGGGCTCAAGTCAATGGAGGAAGAGCAGCACATGGTGCGATAAGTGCAACAGGGCTGAATTACTGGCGCCACAAAGGTGCCTCTATACTTTATGGTAAATCGGAGCTGATTTAACGCCGGATGAAAAGGCGGATATAATTAGTATGGCAAGTCTTGCAGGCGGTATTGCCGGTGCTTTAATGAACGGAAAATCAGAAGGTGTTGAAATCATTGGCAATACGGCAATTAATGCACAGATTGCGGAAAAATACGGTAACAAACAATTACCTTTCCAGTGGCAGGAAAAGCAAAGAGATGAGGAGTTTGCGGCATGTAATGGTGGCTTGCGCTGTGAACTAAAAACAGGAGTTTATTGGGGAATTAGTGAGTGCAGGGACAAGATACTGCCTTATGGTGCCGGGCTTGCGGCGTCAATTCCTAGTGGGAGCTTTTTGAAACAGTGAAAGGCATTGCTGAGATTGCGGTGCATCCGATTGACTCACTGAATGCGATTAAGACCTTAATTCAAGAAGGCAATTTTACTGAAGCAATGAAACAATCCTATGCGAATAGAATTGATAAGATGATTGTTGAGTATGAGAAAGCAGGGTGCAGAAGGGGCTTTCAAGGCTGGTTTAGAGACTGGTCAGCTGCAAGAGACGGTGGGAATACTTGCCGGTGGTGCGGGTTTGGCTAAAGTTGGTGCAAAATTCACAAAAAGCAGTAGTAACTTTTTGCGAAAGGAGAAAAACAGCAGTAGCGGTTTGTAAAAGGAAGTTATCCAGTACAGCGTCCGATATTGCATCAAACACTTTGAAACGGTCAAAAATTCTAGAGTAAAAGCGTTAACTTGTTCTTTCCGTGGTGACATGGAAGTGAAAACGAACAAGGTTATAAGCCGATAGAGTCTATTAAAAATTGGTGATAAGGTTTATGCGAAAAACGAGACTGACAGGACAAATGACCTATCAGCGTGTACAAGCGCACTACAACAACCCGTATGACTTTACAGTATATGTAGAAGTGATTGATGAACAAGGCAAACATCAAACTATTGTTTCAAACAAAATTCATCCATTCTTTACCCAGGTAAACTCAAGGTGAGCTGGTACCGAGTTCTGAGGGCATCACTACAAAGGAGAAATCAAAATGCCCAATGGGTAGATGCACAAAAATCTGAAAGCCGGCTATAAGTTATTGTCAGAAAATAATCACTGGCAGACGGTGAAAAGGTGTCACTATCAAGGCTGAGAAGTTAAGTGCATATAACCTGACAGTTGAGACTGACCATACTTACTTTTATCAAAGGAGCAAATTCTGATGTTGGTGGGGTGTGGGTGCATAATAACTGTTGGAATAGCTTACCCGGCAGATGCAGTTAATACTGGTAAAACTACACCCGATGGAAGAGCTTTATATACCTTTAAAGATAATACAGGTGAAAGCGGGTAACGGCTTACAAAGGTAGAATGAACGTTATTATGATCCCAAGGTTTATCCGCCAGAAAAAGTTGATGCCGTAAATGCTAAAGCGATTGATAACAATGCAATGTTAGAGACCAATGGTACAAAAATATTTAGTTCAACGAGTTTGGAAAGAAAATGGTTCAAAAGCAAGAATTGATATTGAAAATCCTTCTCCAGGTAAAAAGACCTAGCCAGATTCATTATCAGGATCAAAAATAATATAAAAATATTACTATAATCCTAAGGATGATAAATTCTATGTTGGAAAAATATCTGATGGTAAAGTTGCTCCTAAGAATATACAAGAATTATTGAATAACCCAGACTTTAGAAGGGGTATAGATAAAGGTTTAAATTATTTGGGGAAGAAAAAAATGATTTATATGAATTCAAAAATGATAGATTCTTTTAATGATGTTTGTAGTCATGAAAAAGTCTATCTACAGAATTATCTTGCTATATTAGATAAGTGGGTTTATTGAGATAAATAAATGTGTTTTTAGTTGGTTTATGGAGTGATGAGTATAGTGATGATATAACCATTGATAATATTAGAGAACAATTTTTAGATTTCTCTGGGATACGAGTTTTTCTATTAATAAAATATATATTGAAGATTATGTATCATAAGAATACTAAGAGAAGAATCATTTTGTTTTTATTAATGCTTTTTAAAGGCTAAATGGAATAAAGTCTTTTCCTAAGTAAACCTTGTGTCTTTGTTTTTTTGTGTTTTTAAAAGTAATGAGTTTGGTTTTAGTTCTATATTCAGTTTTTCATGTTAAAAAGAATTGGTGAGTGCATTTTAGATATTTCTAGTATTGAGGAGTTTGAGGATGAAATATATGTGGAAATATTAAATTGAATTTTTAATGATTGGATATTTCAGAAATATATCTCTTAGAAATTGAGCATTTATAAGGGCTAAGCTTTTAGATATTTGAAATGAATATAACTAAAAGTATCTAATACAAAGTGCAGTCAATTTTCAAAGGTTTTAAAACCTCTCAAAAATTGATCGCACTTTTTAACAGATTCGTATGCACCCTAGATAGCGCGTAGTTTCTTAACGCGTGCGCCGTATGAGGGAGCGATTGAGGCTCAAGTCAATGGAGGAAGAGCAGCACATGGTGCGATAAGTGCAGTGAGGGCTGAATTACTGGCGCCACAAATTGCCTCTATACTTTATGGTAAATCGGAAGCTGATTTAACGCCGGATGAAAAGGCGGATGTAATTAGTATGGCAAGTCTTGCAGGCGGTATTGCCGGTGCTTTAATGAACGGAAAATCAGAAGGTGTTGAAATCATCGGCAATACGGCAATTAATGCACAGATTGCGGAAAAATACGGTGACAAACAATTACCTTTCCGGGTGGCAGGAAAAGCAAAGAGATGAGAGTTTGCGGCATGTAATGGTAGCTTGCGCTGTGAACTAAAAACAGGAGTTTATTGGGAATTAGTGAGTGCGGGACAAGATACTGCTTATGGTGCCGGGCTTGCGGCGTCAATTCCTGTGGGGCTTTTTGAAACAGTGAAAGGCATTGCTGAGATTGCGGTGCATCCGATTGACTCACTGAATGCGATTAAGACCTTAATTCAAGAAGGCAATTTTACTGAAGCAATGAAACAATCCTATGCGAATAGAATTGATAAGATGATTGTTGAGTATGAAAGCGGGTGCAGAAGGGGCTTTCAAGGCCGGTTTAGAGACTGGTCAATTGCTGCAAGAGACGGTGGGAATACTTGCCGGTGGTGCGGGTTTGGCTAAAGTTGGTGCAAAATTCACAAAAGCAGTAGTAACTTTTGCGAAAGGAGAAAAACAGCAGTAGCGGTTGTGAAAGGAAGTACATCAGTACAGCATCCGATATTGCATCAAACACTTTGGAAACGGTCAAAAATTCTAGAGTAAAAAGCGTTAACTTGTTCTTTCCGTGGTGACATGGAAGTGAAAACGGAGCAGGTTATAAGCCGATAGAGTCTAGTAAAGTTGGTGATAAGGTTTATGCAAAAATGAACTGACAGGACAAATGACCTATCAGCGTGTACAAGCGCACTACAACAACCCGTATGATTTTACGGGTATATGTAGAAGTGATTGATGAACAAAGGCAAACACCAAACCATTGTTTCAAACAAAATTCATCTATTCTTTTGCCCAGGTAAATCAAGGTGAGCTAGTACCGAGTTCTGAGGGCATCACTACAACGGAGAAATCAAAATGCCCAATGGGTAGATGCACAAAATCTGAAAGCCGGCTATAAGTTATTGTCAGAAAATAATCACTGGCAGACGGTGAAAGGTGTCACTATCAAGGCTGAGAAGTTAAGTGCATATAACCTGACAGTTGAGACTGACCACACTTACTTTATCAAAGGGCGAATTCTGATGTTGGTGGGGTGATGGGTGCATAATGATTGTTTTCCTGGATATGCCAAAACAAAAAGTTAATAGTGCTAGCGTAGGGGATATGTGAGAACACCAACAACACATCAGATGATTTTCTTCGTAAGAAAGATAGCCAGGGAAGGACAATCTTTGTAAATAAATATACAAATGAAATATGGTCTAAAGGTAATACATCGCATTCAGATAAAACTGGTGAATGGAAAGTTGGTATAGGGAATAAAGAACCTAATAAAAATTCAAAAATAACAATTGGGATTAGTAATGGAAAGATTATTAAAGTTAACAAATAAAACAATTGAATTAAGCAAAATTAATTTTTAGGATTCTCATCAAGTAAAAATTGGATAGTTATTTTGAACTTATAAAAGATGGTGAGAATGATAGAGTTACAGCATGTAATCATGCACTGAGACTAGTTTATAGTTATTTTTATAAATAAAAGATTCTTTACTATCAGTGCACTTGCTTATACAAAAAAGTACTATTCTAAGCAAAGATATTGATTTTTGTTTTTGAAGGCTAAGAAGTATAATCTTATACAAAAAAACTAACAAATGATATTGATGAGTATTTAATAGGAGGATCATGATTTATTTGCTCATAATATATCTATTTCATTTAATCAGAGAGCATTTATTATTCTAAGTAAGCTAGTTATGTTGAGTGATGATGTTCTTGGAGATGCCTGCTTTTTATATTTCCAGAGCTTGAATTAGCAATATATCCGCATGAAGATATTGGGTATGGTTGTATTTCTTTAAGTGATGACTGTAGTAAGGCTATAGAATTCTTAAATTTTTGCTCAAAAGATGATAAGTTTGAGGTGGTTTTTCTGAGAATATTAATCACTTGGCAGCTTCGAAAAACTATGCCCAAAAGAATGTTAAGTTCGACTAAAGATACCAGCGCTGTTTGATACTTAAGATGCATACAGTTTGAATTGGGATATAAAGTGCGGTCAATTTTTAAAGAGTTTTTAAAACCTCTCAAAAATTGACCGCACTTTTCTAACTGAATACGTATGCCCCCAGATAGCGTGCCTCTCCTGACGCGTGCTTATATCTAACTTAAAAATAAACAAAAATGAAGTTGTTAATGAAAATAGTAAAAATCTGAATTAAATGAAATTGATGTTTTAGGTACGCGTAAGGAGACGCGCACCATCATGAGGTGAGTGGAAAGTTGGATTAAAAGGGAATGCTCCAGAAGTAAGAAGAAAAGATTACAATAGGTAAAAAGTGATGGAAAAATCATTAAATTCGACAACAAATAGCGTTATATCTTTTAATAAAATAAATTTTAATAGTTTTTAGTAGTAGCCCAGGGTTGGGTTGGCTACTTTTATGCAAGAGATCTTACTATGCAATCAGTAATACAAATGTCATCTAAAATGATAGAGTCCTTTTTAAAGACTCTATCAATGACTTTTTCTACTAACTGCATTAGCATATGACGATAGTGCTTCTATCCCTGAGTTTTTCTGATTTAGAGGTTTCTTATTGTAGAAAGTGTTTATAATAAGGCTAAAGAGATGGGAGTGTTAATTCCATATAATGGACTTATTGAAGATTTTTATGAAGATAATAAATATCCATTTCCAGCTAATATAATGTCATTGAGTTTTGATAAAAAGGATATATTGAGTTTTTTTGTGAATTATCTATGGCGTATAAATATAATAAGGTGGTAGGAGATCATTGTTTTCTAATTAATCCAACATTAAAAATAGCATTATACCCTCATGAAGATATTGGGTATGGTTGCATCTCTTTAAGTGATGACTGTAGTAAGGCTATAGAATTCTTAAATTTTTTGCTCAAAAGATGATAAGTTTGAGGTGGTTTTTCTGAGAATATTAACCACTTGGCAGCTTCGAAAACTATGCTCAAAGAATGTTAAGTTAGTTAGACTAAAGATACCAGTACTGTTTGATACTTAAGATGCATACAGTTTGAATTGGGACATAAAAGTGCGGTTAATTTTCAAAGGTTTTTAAAACTCTCAAAAATTGACCGCACTTTTCTAACAGATTCGTATGCACCCTAGATAGCGCGCGTTTCCTAATACGTGCTTATATCTAACTAAAAATAAACAAATTGAAGTTGTTAATGAAAGTAGTAAAAATCTGAATCAAACAAAATCGATATTTTAGGCACGCGTTAGGAAACGCGCGCCATCGTGGGAATGCATATTAATGTTTTTGACTACACCAAAGGAAAAGGTGATAAGGTTATTAAAGAGGTAATCCCATTTAATGGAAATAAAGATGATTTTAATCGATATCTCAAACAATTAAATAAAGTTCATATGACATTATTTGATGAATGTAAAGAGGCTTTTGCTGGAGGATTTCCACCTTCTGTCTGAAGATGAAAAGGAGCAAGTTCTAAAAGAGTTTTATAAATATCCATTTTGAATATGGAAGCATAGATAAAGATAGTAATAAAATAAAAATATTGAATCCTGATAGGTTAATTGAATTAATTGAAAAGAAAATAATTAACCAGAATGTTTATGTTTTAGCAGATATAAACGATGTTCCAATATTTAAAAACTAATTTGCTATTAGCGCTAGATAAATTAGATGATATTTCCACTTTATCAACAAGAGTTTTTATTCTTGGGATAGGGTATTTAGCTCAGATTGTCTCTAGAAATCCACCTTTAGACATTGTAATTCCAATAAATGGAGATATAAGTAAATTTTTTGTAAAACGCTTTAGATGGTTTGATAGAGCTAAAGTGCGAGTCCAATTTTAAAAGAGTTTTAAAAACTCTCAAAAATTGACAGCACTTTTTAACAGATTCCTAGCCCCTAGATAGCTCGCGTTTACTAATGTGTGCTTATATCTAATTAAAAATAAACAAATTGAAGTTATTCATGAAAAATAGTAAAAATCTGAATTGTGAAATTGATGTTTTAGGCACGCGTTAGGAAATGTGTCGCCATCGTGGGGAATAATATGTCTTATCAAAAGGAGATCCTAAATCTAGAGAATTTAAGAATCTTAAAAAGCGTTGGAGGGGATTAACAATGCTCGTAACTAAAGAAGATATTATGAATTTAATTTTCCATAAATGCTTTTACGGAGTGGCTATAGGAGAGACAAAATCGAAAGTTGTATCTTTACTTGGAGAACCTATACATTTCCAACCGCAGAGAAAAATAAAGAGATATTATTATATGATGGAGTTAATATCTATTTATATAATTCACTTGTTATGGAAGTTAGTATTAATTTTTAAAAATCGTCATTATTTAAGTTAAAAAGAGAATGTTTCAATCTGTTCTCTTATTAATATTTTAGATGAACAATGTATTGAATATAAGATTGAGTTAAATGAAGAGGTGAGTATGACTTTACTTCATTTAATAGTATTCAAGTTGGTTTTTAGATAATAAACTATCTTATATATAGCTATCCTGATTAGCAAGGTAGAAATTTTGTTTCTCTAAAAACTATAAAAGGTAAATATTTGGGTGGGTTTTTACATAGAAGGAAATATGACAAAGCTAGCTGGAAATCATAAGTTAAATATAAAATAATTGAGGTTTGATAATGTTTTATTTGCTAGAAGAATATGAAAGTGAATTATTATGGTCTGGAGATATATTTAGAGTTTTTATTCGAGATAAGGGTGAGAATTATTATATAGAATCAGGTTATTGATTTTTATTATATTTGAAACAATGGATGCGGAAAGGTCTTTTGGGTTATTGTCTATATCCGGTTATAAGGCAGGGGAAGATAGAGTTTATCTTTCCTAAAGAGGCTTTTTAAAAAGATTCAATTTATTCTTTAGATAAAAATGGGTAGATATATATATAATTATTTATATCTAAATAAAGAGTGTGACAAAGTTTTTTGTGTCAAAAATGATTCAATACTTCCATTCTAATAGCTAGAATAATTCATATTTAAATTTATATAAAAATAAATATCTGGATACAAAGTGCAGTCAATCTTCAAAGAGTTTTAAAATCTCTTAAAAATTGACCGCACTTTTTGTATTTTTGATGATGCATATATTAAGCCAATCTTATAATTTCACATTTAACTTATCGTAAGAGCGTTCTATCACGAGCAAGTAATAGGTGGAAGCAGTGGCAAGGAAGATGGGTGAAAGCAAAACTTACCAAGCGAGCCACCTAGACGCACAAACCGTGACTTTAAACAGCCAAGGGGATACCAACCTACTGGGGAGTCAGTCAAAGGTAACACCGTTAATGCCAATGTCGGTGGCAAGCTTAACATTGAAAGTTTACAAGACGAAGAACGCTTTTAAAACCAAATCAAGCGGAGGCGGTTTAGAAGGGAATTTGGTTTTGGTAATAACTGGAGCTTGAGTGGTTATGGTAACGCTTCCAAAGGTACAACTCACCGTAAAACAAGTGAATGAACAAGCCGGAATTTTTGCTAGAAGAGGGGTATCATATCAATGCGGATAGCGTTCACTAAAAGGGGGCGTGATTGCCAGCACTAACCCAACAAATAGCAAATTAGCCACAAACAAGCTGACCTTTGAAGATATTCAAAATGAATCAAGCAGCAGTGCAGCGAGCGCAAGTATTAGTGGAAGCTTAAAAGAGTCAAAAAGAAAAATGGGTGGATAACAGAAACGGGACAGCGCGGTTAAACCAAACAGTGAAAAATAGTACCAAACTAGACAGTCAACGTAGTGGCGGTATAAGCCAGGCTTGCCAATGTTTGAGCAGGACAGTGACAGTTCGGTTACCAGAGCGACATTGACGGAAGGGACGATTATCTTGAATAAAGATACCCTATCCAACCGTCACCACAGCAAAAGAGTTAGAGCATCAATACAGACCTTGCCCAAGCTAACAATCAAGTTGCACAGACGAAGATGTAAAGCGCAACTCCAGAGCAACTAAACAGATTTCGACAACTATTGGTAATGTGAAATCGGCTGTGGATACTTATACCTCTAATAAACAAAGAAGAAGCTGAGCAAGAGGTGAGACGTTTAAAATCTCGCTTAGAAAAAGCTGAACAACAAGGTAATCAAGAGACAGTTAATCAACTTAAAGAAGATATTCTTCAAGCCGAAAATACAAGCTGAAAAATTGGGAACAAGTGGTAGCACCAAACGTGCAGTTGATGCTATTACTAATGCAGGTTTAATTGCGTTAAGTGGGGCTCAAGCCAAAGTATTGCGACGGCAGCAGCCTCGCCTTATGTCAACCAATTAATCAAGAAAGCGACGGAAGACTATCCGGCATTAAATATCCCAACGCATATTTTATGGGGAGCAGTAGAAGCTGAGTTGATGGGGGTAAAGCATCAACCGGTGCAATTTCGACTGCAGCAGGTGAATTAGGTGCGAAATATTTGACGGAGCATCTTTATAATAAAAGAAGCGAAAGACCTTACTGAAACTGAACGTAGCCAAGTGAAAGAAATGGCGAAGGCGCTTGCCGGTGTAGCAGGTGGTTTAGCTTCGGCGGGTCAAGGTGCTAGTGCGGTCAAAATTTTGAGTGAATCATCGATAGGGACAACGGTGGCGCATAATGCTGTGGAGAATAATTATGTTGTCCGTCAGTGAATCTAAAGAAAGGCTTATTTAGAAGCTAAGAAAGCTCAAGGAACTATTACTTCTGATGAAGATCAGAGCTAACCACTTGATAAAATAGATATTGATAGAGATGTTGCATTAGTTAGTGCTTGTCGTTCAAATCCTCTTTCTTCAGAATGCAATGTAGAAAGGAATAAACTGGAATCAATAAAAAGTTGGTTATACCGCTTCTGAAAATAATTCTTCTTGGTATGGGTATCCCGTATATAAAAGGTATTCTGATATTTATCCTGAGCAGTCAGAAAATTAATAAGTTTTCTTACGACTATGATGATTTTGAGAATAACTAAAGAAAAACGCAAAATAAAAGCATTCTCTGAGAGATTTGGTTTATCTAAGGAAACCGTAGATAGAATTGATATTGGTGTAAATTTACTTAGTAATCTGCTTGCTGGATATTCAGCTGGAAAAAAATAAATCAAAGGATTTACATACAGCTCAAAAGGAGTGACTTTTGCGAAAGGAGAAAAACAGCAGTAGCGGTTGTAAAAGGAAGTGCATCCAGTACAGCGTCCGATATTGCATCAAACACTTTGGAAACGGTCAAAAATTCTAGAGTAAAAGCGTTAACCTGTTCTTTCCGTGGTGACATGGAGTAAAAACAGAGCAAGGTTATAAGCCGATAGCGTCTATTAAAGTCGGAGATAAGGTTTATGCGAAAAACGAACTGACAGGACAAAATGACCTATCAGCGCGTACAAGCGCACTACAACAACCCGTATGATTTTACGGTAGTATGCAGAAGTGATTGATGAACAAGGCAAACATCAAACCATTGTTTCAAACAAAATTCATCCATTCTTTACCCAGGTAAATCAAGGTGAGCTAGTACCGAGTTCTGAGGGCATCACTACAACGGAGAAATCCAAAAACGCTCAGTGGGTAGATGCACAAAATCTGAAAGCCGGCTATAAGTTATTGTCAGAAAATAATCACTGGCAAACGGTGAAAGGTGTTAGCATCAAGGCTGAGAAGTTAAGTGCATATAACCTGACAGTTGAGACTGACCATACTCACTTCATTAAAGGAGCGAATTCTGACCTTGATGGAGTTTGGGTGCATAATAACTGTTGGAATAGCTTACCGGCAGATGCAGTCCGTACTGGTAAAAACAACACCTGATGGAAGACCTTTATATACCTTTAAAGATAATACAGGTAAAGCAGGTAACGGCTTATAAAGGTAAAGAATGAGGCGTTATTATGATCCTAAGGTTTTATCCGCCAGAAAAACCAACAGATACTTCGGCTAAATCTGTTATTTTTCATCCAAATAGAGAGATTATCTATGAAAAAGCAGACTATCATGGGGTAGTAGACAATCCTGTGAAATCAAAAGCTCCTAAAAATGGGCAAAATGCATTAGATAATTCTTTTATTATAAAAGATTCTTCAACTCGTAGAATTTAGGGTGAATAAATCTACAGGAGAAATAGTTATATTTGATGAAACATACCCGAGTTCAGGAATATATCATGGGCATGTTAGAAAATGGGATGATTTAAATCAGGAAATGAAAAATAAATTAATAACAGAAGGGTTATTTAAATCTAATGGAGGTAAATAGTATGAAATATATGGATCCTAAATATTGTTCTTTTACACTTGATACGGTGGAGAATTGTTGCAATCTTATTTTTAAATATTGTGCTATATTCGGTAGATAGAGATATCGCAGAAAAATAGTTTTAGATAACCTTGATTCATCAATAGATGAATTAAAATATACATCAATAATATCAGTAGGACATATAGTTAGAATTGATAAAAGAATTTCCTTTGATATTATCAATAAACTAGAGTTATTAAAAAAATAGTGGTCAGTTTTAGGCGCGATAAGTGATGTTTTTGACGATATAAATTTATTTTTGTGATAAGTAAATAGGAAACGTAGCTTGATGGAGATGTTTGTAGTGATACACTAATTTCGAAGTGGTTTAGATTGGAAAATCGTTCGGTGAATCGTAGTCATAAAGATGAAATGCCGGGAAATGGTAAAATTCAAAAATTAAAGATGATATGGAATTGTTTTTAAAACAAAGAGAAAACTAATATGACGAAATTTATATGAAGAATATAAAGATGACCCTAAGATGCTTGTTGCGATATCAGATAGAGAGGAAATATCGCAATGCTGGAGGATATTTTTCTTTATAAGTAAAAAGTTAGATATTCACTATGTATCGGCAGACAAATGGAATTAGCTACACCAGTGTAATTTAATTTTTGCAGCTCCGTTGTCGGTTATGGAGTTTTTATATAAAACATGGAGTGGAGATTAATGCGCAAGATATGTACGGAATGACTCCTTTGCATTATGCATTACAAAGTAAAAATGCTGAGGCGGCGATAGCGTTGCTCAAAGCAGGAGCAAATCCTAATTTACCGAACCAAAGATGGTTTAATCCCTTTGTCTATGATTGGATATATCCCGAGAGAGATTGGATGTTTTAGAGCTTATGCTTCAAAAAGGGGCAAATGTGCATTACTTAGTAAATGAGGATGAAACCATTCTTGAAAGTTATAAAACCTACAGCTAATGAGCCTCAATTAAAACCAATTTATGAATTAATGAAAAAGTATTCGTAGAATTTAATGTTTGAAAAGTGATCTGCACCCCAAAATCTGGACACCTAATTTGAGGTGCAGATTATGTCCTACTCTTATCGATTTCGTTTGAAGAAATTATCAAACTCGTCACCGAACAGGATTATGGTATCCGTGAGGTGGCTAAACTCATCAATTTCCCACGCTCTCGTCATTTTATTGGCTAAAAAGCATTTCAGGGCAGAAGGGGCTTTCAAGGCTGGTTTAGAGACTGGTCAGTACTGCAAGAGACGGTGGGAATACTTGCCAGTGGTGCAGGTTTGGCTAAAGTTGGTACAAAATTCACAAAAGCAGTAGTGACTTTTTGCGAAAGGAGAAAAACAGCAGTAGCGAGTTGTAGAAGGAAGTACTATCCAGTACAGCGTCCGATATTGCATCAAATACTTTTGGAAACGGTCAAAAATTCTAGAGTAAAAAGTGTTAACTTGTTCTTTCCGTGGTGACATGGAAGTAAAAACAGAACAAGGTTATAAGCCGATAGAGTCTATTAAAATTGGTGATAAGGTTTATGCGAAAAACAGGGACGACAGGACAAATGACCTATCAGCGTGTACAAGCGCACTACAACAACCCATGTGACTTTACAGTATATGTAGAAGTGATTGATGAACAAGGCAAACACCAAACCATTGTTTCAAACAAAATTCATCCATTCTTTACCCAGGTAAATCAAGGTGAGCTAGTACCGAGTTCTGAGGGGCATCATTACAACGGAGAAATCCAAAACGCTCAGTGGGTAGATGCACAAAATCTGAAAGCGGGTTATAAACTGTTGTCGAAAATAATCACTGGCAGATGGTGAAAGGTGTCACTATCAGGGCTGAGAAGTTAAGTGCGTATAACCTGACAGTTAGGACCGACCATGACTTACTTTATCAAAGGAGCGAATTCTGACCTTGATGGGGTTTGGGTGCATAATGATTGTTTTCTAGATAAGCCCAAACAAAAAGTAAACACAACTCAACCTGGAGATATTGTTAGAACACCAGACAGTCATCACTGATGATTTTTGTGAAATTGAGAGGAGGTCAAAAATATAAGAATAAAAATACAAATGAAATTTGGGAGAAAAGCAGAACCAGTCACTCAGATAAAAAAATGGTGAATGGAAAGTTGGACTTAATGGGTGAGATCCCATTGATACGAAAAGATTACTATAGGAAGAAGTGATGGAAAAGTTATTAAATTTAATGGCAAAATAAAACTATATCATTAGAGTGGAATTAACTTTAATGGATTTTTCATCTAGTAATAATTGGATTGGATATTTTTGGAGCTAAAAAATATATCTGATGAGACAATGATTTTGAAACAAATGAGCTTATTAAGAAATTTTTGGTGAGGATTTGAGTGGTTTTTACTAAGTTCTTTAACATTTGATGATGGTAGAGGTATTGATGACTACTCTAATGAATTTATTAATAAAGCTTGAAAAGTTATATAAAAGAAAGCAAAGAGGATAAAGCTTTCTCATTCCTTACAATGGATTAATGGAGGAATACTATGAGGGCTGATAATTTTGATGAAATCTATATCCTGCGAACTTGCTAAATTTTACCTTTGATAAGGATAAGTTCCTTTCATATTGTGAGCTAGTGATGGGGTATAATAAGGTTTTTGGTGAGATTTGCTTTCTTATAAACCCAAATCTCTTTGTTATTGTATCCTCATAGTGAAAAAGGGTATGGTTGTATTTCTTTTAAGTGATGACTGTAGTAAGGCTATAGAATTCTTAAATTTTTGCTCAAAGGATGATAAGTTTGAGGGTGGTTTTTCTGAGAATATTACTCAGTTGGCGACTTCAAAAACATGCTCAAAGAATGTTAAGTTAGTTAGACTAAAAGATACCAGTACCGTTTGATACCTAAGGTGCATACAGTTTGAATTGGGACATAAAGTGATCTGCACCCGAAAACCTGGACACCTAATTTGAGGTGCAGATTATGTCCTACTCTTATCAATTTCGTTTTGAAAAATTATCAAACTCGTCACCGAACAGGATGATGGTATCCCGTGGGGTGGCTAAACTTCATCAAATTTCCACGCTCTCGTCATTTATTGGCTAAAAGCATTTCGGGAAAGAGGGCTTGATGGCGTAAAATCGCCTTATATGAACCTTCAAACACCGAAAATAGTAGAAGCAAAGATGAAAAAGAAAGACATTGAAATTCCAAAAACTACAGACTTTTTCACCTAAAAGCGTTTTAAAAAGCTGCAGCAGAGCTCAGCTTTGGCTCGAGCGGAGATTGCTTATCTAAAGGAGTTGGAGCGCTCGACCGATCAAAAAACAACGACAGAAAAAAGAAAAATCATTGAAAGATTGAAGCCAAAACCACGTTAAATGATTTACTTCATGTGGCTAAAAAGGAAAATGGTATAAACTAGAGACGCAATGGAAAAACCTTTTTAAATGAAGGGAAGCGGGTCAGAAGTCAATATAAAACCCTATTTATTCGGGTAGTAGTAAGAGACCGGATTCTTTTTGAAATCTCTTATGCTGTAGATGGTAGGGTTTTACCTAAAAAGAATTTATTAAAAATACGCCAGCAGGAAATTAAAAAATGAAAAAGAACAAGAAATTTACCAAAAATTGGGGAGTTATTGTAGTCAATAATGCCTGACAGAAGCCGTAAGGATTGATTTTTTATTGGTTCTATATATCCTGAGCATTATTCTGGTGGAGCTGAATGGGTTGTGCGAATGGTGATATTCAGTACTTCCCATTAGGGTCAAAGACACTGATGAAAATTGAAGGGTGAAATTATAAATTTAATGAAACAATTGAGAGCAACCTTATCTCAAGAATGGACTCAATATAAGTTTTCCCTATTTGATAATATGGAATTTAATATTAAATTTGCTCTATGTTCCAGATGAAGATAGCTGGCCAGTGCTCTATCTTCGAGGAGTTAGTGATCTTGAAGAAATGAAATAAATGAATATGGGATTCCTAGAGAGATTTGGGAAGAGCAGAGTAAAAAGCGAAGAAGACAACAAAATAGTTAGACTTTTATACTAAAAGTGCAGTTAGTTTTTACTAAGTTTTTAAAAAGTGACTGCACTTTTTCATTGCTTCGATATTTTTAAAAAGCCACGAGTATGATTGTGAAATTGAGCTATTTATCGGACTCAAAGCTTTAAAAAACTATTTTAAAACACCTCTAATTAGTTGTCAGGAAAAATGGATTAAGGAAGTTGTGTATAAATTACCTGAAAATGATCCAACAAGAACCCTAGATAGCGCGCGTTTCCCTAACGCGTGCCATTGTGAGAGTTAATTTTGATACCGCAGCAGAAACCAATATCGTCAACGTCTTGCTGGTGTTGGATGCCGTCCAAAACTGACTGTGGAGGCTGCATTTTAATCTGCCTCTATGTTCAATGGGTGTAGGTGAGTCAGCTAACCCAGTTCCAATGGATAAAATTTTTGAATGGTTCGGAGGAAAATGGTATAAAATGGAAAATGGAGTGGGCAAAGGCCTTGGATGAGTGGGAAAAAGGTTGAAGTTAATATAAAAACCAATTTATTCAGGTGAGTAGTAAGAGACCAGATTCATTTGAAGTATCTTATTCAGTTGATGGAAAACTTTCTAGAATGCCAACAATCAAAAATACACCAACAGGGAGAATAAAAATGAATTCAGAATATGAGAAAATATTTATAAGAATATAGCAGAGATTATATGGTCTATGATGCCAACTGAGGCAGAAAAAAATATAGTTCAATGTGAGTTTATTGATTCTTCTGCTAGAAGAAGTATGTTTTGGGTTACACATGATGGAATAAGAATGGATTATAACTTTGATAATTATCAGAAGAGAAAGAATCGAGATACTAATTACCTTCAGGAATTGAGAAAGTTGATGACTACTTTAGGATCAGACTGGAATCAATGTGAATTTGTTCTAAATGAGGAATGGTAAATTTAATATTAAATTTGCCTATATTCCAGAAGGAGGATAGTTGGGGATCGCTTTACTTAAGAGGGATTAGCGATCTTACCTTGGAAGAAGCTGAAGAGCACAATATTCCAAGAAATCTGGGAAGAGCGAGTAAAAGCGAAGAAGGAACAGCAAGATAGTTAATTTTGACATGAAAGGTGCGGGTGGTTTTTGAAAACTTTTTGGAAATCGACCGCACTACTAAAAGGGAGGTTTCAGGAAAACATCCAGATAGCGCGCGCCTCCTGACGCACGCTTGTATCTATCTAAAAAATAAACAAAATGAAGTTGTTAATAAAAATAGTAAAAATCTGAATTGTGAAATTGATGTTTTTAGGCATGCGTCAGGAGCACGAGCGGCATCATGGGAAAAAGCCTGGATAGTGGAAAAAGGTTGAGAGTTAATATAAAACCAATTTATTCAGGGAGTAGTAAGAGATCAGATTCATTTGAAGTGTCTTATTTAGTTGATGGTAAGCAATTTGAAAGAATCATGAAAAATACCCCAACAGGAGATTAATATGTTGTTTGAAGAATGTAATGAATTACATGCGAGTATTGCTAAAACAATATTGGAAAATTATGCCCGCTTGATGCATCGAAGTATATATTTGAATGTGAGTTACAACCTGATGCTCAAAATTATAGAATGTATTGGATTGATCAGAATGGAGAGGAAAAAACTATCCTTTAGGAGGATTTCCTGAAGAGAAAAAGAGAAATTCTAATTTTTATTCTAAGCTAAAAGAAACTATGGCTAAATTTGGTAGCGATTGGACTCAAAGCAGATTTACTTTAGATGAAAATGGAAAATTTGATGTGAAATTTGCTCTATGTTCCAGATGAAGATAGCTGGCCAATGCTCTATCTTCGAGGAGTTAGTGATCTTGAAGAAAATGAGATAAAGGAATATGGGATTCCTAGAGAGATTTGGGAAGAGCTGAGTAAAAAGCAAAGAAGAAAAACAAAAAATAGTTAAACTTTATACTAAAAAGTGCAGTCAATTTTTAAAGAGTTTTTAAACCTCTTAAAAATTGACCGCACTTTGTTACGTAAATAATTTTTAATTCAGAAAGGGCTGCTTTGCCCATCTTTTCACACCTAAATCATACATCGCTTGTACTTTGGTCAAGTCTTTTTCCAAACGGCTGATATCTAAACTTTCAGAAGGGCGAATCACAAAGATCTTTCCTGCTTTTTCCATTTCAATCACTTTTTCAACCGCTTGATTATATTCAGCATAACGATTTTTCCCAACGCTCAATCAGTTTTGGATAGTGGCGGTAGAACAATTTAAATAGCCAGTTATTGCTTGGCTTTTTACGATAATCGAGCGGGCGGGTCAAAATCACAATAATTTTGTCATAACCGAGCGCCATTGCTTTTATCTAGGGGAATACTATCGGAAATGCCCCCGTCTAAATATTTTTGCCTGCAATTTCCACACGAGAAAACCATGGGCATGGCAGACGTTGCACGTAATGCTTCCATTTGGGCAAATGCATCAGTAATTTTTACATATTCTGGCTCACCGGTTTCAATGTTCGTCAGGGGTTACCCAAAAAGTCGATTTGTGAAGCGGCAAAGGTTGCTTGATCAAACGGGTCGAGCGTAAATGGCAGTTCATAAAAGGCAAATGCTTTATTGACCACATTGCCGGTGGTAAACAGACTATGCCAGCCCATATAACGCCGTATCATGCGAAAATATAAGTTGTAGCGTAATACACGCCCACGCTGTTTAGCTGGATAGTTAATTCCAAATAATGCGCCAGCAGAAACAGTGACTGCGCCATCAACGGCAATTCTGCTCATCTAACAGCACATCGAGTACGCCTGCGGTGAATGCGCACGCATTGCGCCGCCTTCAAAACTAAACCGATTTTCATGTTGCCTCCTAGGTTTGGGAGAAGATTATAAGTGGAATCTTTCGATTTTTAGGAAAATAAACTGTTTCAAATGCGTTATTGTTTATCTTTTGAAATTTATATAATTTTTAAAAAGTATTTTATTTTAACAAGAATTTTTATGACTAAGAAAAATTGCAGTATTAGTAGGTAGCGGTAGCCAAACTTCGATTAGCCAAATGGTGGCACATCATTTAGCAAAAGTTGCGCTAGCAGGGGCTAACCTTTAATTTTGTTCAGATTGCAGATTTGCCGCTTTATGACCGTGATTCAGATAACCAAGAAATTGCGTCTTATCAACGTTTCCGTGCAGAAATTGCTGCAAAAGCGATGCGGTGTTATTGATTACGCCAGAACATAATGCAAGCTTTTCAGCCATGATTAAAATGCGATTGATATTGGCTCACGTCCGATGGGGCAAAGTTTATGGATTGGTCAAAACCAGCAGGTATCGTTTCTATTGGGGCAGGCTGCAGCCGGTGGTGTGCGTGCAACAGATCAGCTTCGTACTGTGTGTTCAGGTTCATTTGTGAATATGCCAACCGCGCCCTTTGCTGCGAATGTAGGGAGGCGTTTTTAATGGTGTTGTTGGGGAAAATGGCGAAATTGTTTCAGAACCAGTCAAAAACATGTTAGCAGGCTTTATTGAAAGCTATGCGGCATTTATGAATCGTTTCTAGTCTCACACTTACAACAAAGGCACAGAACAGTCATTCTGAGCCTTTTGCTTATTTATCAGCTGAGATTAAGCTGCTTGCATCGCTTGCCAAACTTTAAGAGCATCAGCGGTTGCTTCCACATCATGCACCCGCAAAAATTTTAGCACCATCTTTGAGCGGCTAATAATGCGCCAGCCACAGAGCCCACTAAACGTTTTTCAACGGGCTGATTCGTCACCGCCCCAATCATTGATTTACGCGAAAGCCCAGCAAGAACTGGAAAGCCTGAAGCCACAAAAAGCATTTAAATGTTTTAATAACGCAAAATTAGTGTTCCACTGTTTTACCAAAGCCAAAAACCAGGATCCAAAATAATATGCGATTGTTCAATCCCCGCTTGTAAGCAAGCAAAAATGCGTTGATTGAGGAAATCTGCTACATCATCTAACAAATCATCATAATGCGGCGCTTGCTGCATGGTTTGCGGCGTGCCTTGCATATGCATTAAGCAAACAGGCAATGCTAATTCTGCGGCAGTTTCTAGCGCTTGAGGCTCAGTCAGCGCACGAATATCGTTGAGCATATCAACCTCCGCGCGCAGCTTCGAAACACCGCAGGTTTAGAGCTATCTACGAAATCAAACAATCAAAGCGTTGGCGTACCGCTCAATCAACGGAATAACGCGATCAAGCTCCTTCTGCCTCGCTCACAATTGGTGCATTAGGGCGGGTAGATTTCGCCCCAATGTCAATAATATAAGCGCCATCGTTGAGCATTTTTCTACTTGCACTAATGCTTTATCCAGCGAGAAAATTTTCCTGAATCGGAGAAAAAGAATCAGGCGTAAAATTTAAATGCCCATAATTTGCACTGGCGCAAATCGAGCAAACGCGGTTGTTGCTGCTGATTTTTCAAAAATGAATTTGCATAATGCCTCACAAGCGGTCTAATTTTGACGAAGTTTTGCTAATACACCTTTTAAGGTTTTATCAAGCGCGGTGCATAACCATCCTCTTCACCTGTTTTTAGGGTGCGTAAAGCGAATGGAATAAGCATGTAAGAACAAGCGGCTGCTTCCAGGCGTTTGCATTTTGGCATCAAATTCCGCTTCGCCATGTTGTCATCACAGGCAATAGGATGGCCCGCATATTGAGTATGCACACGAATTTGGTGTGTTCGCCCCGTGACTGGGAGAGGCCTCACCAAAGTGGCTTCAGACCGTAGCGTTCTTCAATTTTGAGCAGCGTGTTTCAGAGGGTTTCCCCGCTTCACTGACTTTCACAATGCGCTCGCCACTGGCTAATTCATTTTGAGTAAAGGTGCTTTAATCGCTTTAACATGTGATTGCCATTGCCCACGCACTAAAAGCTGAAAATAATCTTTCTGTACGATCACGCTAATTGTTCGTGTAAAATGGCGCAGCGCTGAACGTTTTTGGCAACAAGCAAATGCCCGACGTATCACGGTCGATACGGGTGTACTAGCTCTAAAAGCGCGCTTGTGGACGGAGTGCACGCAAGGCTTCAATCACACCAAAAATTGAGCCCACTGCCACCGTGTACGGCAATGCCAGACGGTTTTGTTAATCACTAATAGCATTATCTTCATACAAAATTTGCTGTTCTAATTCAGCAACTTTTGTTGAGCTGGTTGAAATTCGGCGCTTCATTTTTTCGGCTACGCGCACAGGCGGAACGCGCACTACATCTTGCGCTTGTAATTTGTATTCAGGCTTAACGCGCCCTTTGTTCACACGCACTTCGCCTTTACGCACAATGCGGTAAATCAGGCTTTTCGGTACGCCTTTAAGTTTAGCTAGAGTTATCTAATCGCTGTCCAGCCTCATCTTCTGAAATATCAAGGAACTGAACACTTGCACTAATTATTTTTCGGTTGTCATTATATTGCTACTGGGTAAAAATATTGCCCGAATTTTAACATAAAGCCCCAATTAAAGGGGGAATTCAGATCAGGAGAACTATGAGCAAAGCGAAACTGCAGAAAAGCGGTCGAAAATATTAACGTAGTGGCTGAAACAGGCAAAATTATTGATGATGTTAGCAAAATGAGCTGGGGAGGCGTTTTACATGAATGGGTCATTCTTATGGCACGAAAGTCTTGCTCGCTATTGCGATTTTTATCATTGGTAAATTTTTAGCGCGAGCAATCAGTAAAATTGCTAAGCAGCGGCATTAGCTTCCACCAAAGATGAGATGATTCAGAGCTTCGTATCATCGATCAGTTACTTTTTACTGTTATTGATGAGTCGTGATTGCCAGCCTTTCTACAATTAGGGATTAACACTAGCTCCCTTGTAGCATTGATTGGTGCGCTGGCTTAGCTGTCGGGCTTTCATTACAGAACTCTCTGCAAAAACTTTGCGGCTGGCGTGATGTTGTTGATTTTCAAACCATTTAGGAAAGGCGATCAAATCGAAAACTGGCGGCATGATGGGGAAACAGTTGAACAAATGGGGATTTTTGGTGTTGGAATTACGTACCGCCGATAATAAAAGCCGTGCTGATTCCTAATGGCACCGTGTTCTCGGGCAACATTGTCAATTATTCAATCAATCCTACTCGTCGCTTGAATTTCTTATTCGATATTGCTTTACGACAGTGAGTTTGCGCAAAGCAAAAACAAATTATTGAGCAAAATTTTTAACTAACGATAGTGCGATACTGAAAAACACCAGCGATTGAACGTTGCGGTGGCTGATCTGGCAGCAAGCGTGTGAAATTAGGTGCGCAAGCGTGGGTAAACACTGAAAATTATAACTCAACGTTGGGGCGTATTTTTAGAACAAGTGAAATTAGCCTTTGATGAAGCGGGCATCGTGATTCCGTTTAATCAATTAGATGTGAATTTAGTGGGCAATTCAGAAAAAGGTTTAATCCATTTGCAAAGATTGATTAAAATCACCGCTTGTAACGGGCTTGGCAGTCATGCTAAGCCCTTTTTGTTAACAAGTGACTAGGGGAATATGCTATACTTGCTCCAATGATTTTAATTTGAAAGAGGGAAAGTGAAATGAGTCATTCGGTAATTACAGTGATCGAGGCAAGATCGTGCTTTGGGATTGTTTATGATGTTGCCAAGATCTTAGCAGAAAATAACATTAACATTTTAAACATCAGCCAGCAGCTGATGAAAACTATTTTACCATGATTATTTTTGGTCGATACCGCAAAATGTCCGAAATCATCCCAGAATTAGCCGCATAGTGAAGAGAGCAAACGCCTTTGAGCCAGATATTCGTTTACAAAAATGAAGCGATTTTTCAAAGCGATGCACCGTATTTAGGGGAAGGATGAGTATTCAATCTAATGAAATCCTAGAAACCATTCGCATGGTGGCGGATCAAAACTTTGACGTGCGCACCATCACACATTGGCATTGATTTACATGACTGTATCAGCAGCGACATTAACGAACTTAACGAGAAATATTTCTATAGCAAAAATCACTCCTATTGGGCGTGATTTAGTTGAAACCGCTAAAACGCTTTCAGCAAAATATGGTACCCATTGCAGAACCAACGTATTTCGGTAACCCCTGATTGCGCAAATGTGCCGCGGCAACGAAGGCGGATTCTGCGTTTCCATCGCGCAAACATTAGATCGCGCAGCCAAAGCGATTGGCGTTTCTTTCATTGGGGATTTTCCGCACTTGTTCAAAAAGGGATGTCGCCAGCAGATGAAGTGTTAATCTGCTCCATTCCAGAAGCGATGAAAACCACGGATATCGTGTGTAGCTCAATTAACATTGGTTCAACCTGTGCTGGCATCAATATGGATGCGGTAAATTAGCAGGTGAAAGCTATCAAGAAAACGGCTGAAATGACCCCCCAGAAGGTTTTGGCTGTGCGAAATTGGTTGTGTTCTGTAATGCTGTGGAAGATAACCCATTTATGGCTGGTGCATTCGCATGGTTCAGGCGAAGCCGATGCTGTGATTAACGTTGGGGTTTCAGGCCCGGGTGTAGTTAAAGAAGCATTAGAAAATTCTAAAGCGACTACGCTTACAGAAGTGGCGGGAAGTTGTGAAAAACCGCTTTCAAAAATTACCCGTGTCGGTGAGTTAATTGGGCAAAGAGAGCCTCAAAAATGTTGAACATTCCATTCGGTATTTTAGATGATCTCGCACCAACCCCCAGCGGTAGGCGATTCAGTGGCTCGTATTTTAGAAGCCATGGGCTTAACTGCTTTGTGGCACGCTGGTACTAACAGCGGCATTAGCACTGTTAAATGATGCGGTGATGTGGCATGATGGCATCTAGTGCAGTAGGGGATTAAGTGGTGCCTTTATTCCCGTGTCAGAAGATGAGGGGATGACCGCAGCAGCTGAAAGCGGCATTTTAACATCAGATAAATTGGAAGCGATGACGGCGGTTTGTTCTAGTCGGCTTAGATATGATTGCCGTGCCAGGCGATACTCCAGCGCATACCATTTCAGGCATTATTGCTGATGAAGCGGCTATCGGTATGATTAACAGTAAAACCACTGCAGTGCGCATTATTCCGTTACCGGTAAAAACGATCGGCGAAAGCGTGGAATTTGGTGGCTTACCTCGCTATGCCCCGATTATGCCGGTTAAAGCAGGCTCTTGTGAAGTGTTCGTTAACCGTGGCGGACGTATTCCTGCGCCAGTACAATCAATGAAAAACTAATTTCATTCTAAAAGCGCCTTTTCAACAAAGGGTAGCAAGGGAAGATTGAAATGCGGAGTTTAAAAAGTTCTCCAGCATCTTTCTTCCGTTTTCTTTCTCACAGCGGTCAATTTTTAAAGTATTTTTACCATGAGCGAACAACTTTTAGATGGCGTGCCATTAACCCGCGTTATCCGGCGTCGGTGCGGCTATTGCAGAAAACTCGGGCGAATTGGCATTCATAACGTGCAAGATTTGCTCTTTCATTTTGCCAATGCGCTATGAAGATCGCACGCGTATCACGCCAACTGCGGATGTACGTGCGAGAGTTTTGCTACCATCGAAGGTTTCTGTTCAATTAGCTGAGGTGTGCAGTTTGGGCGACGCCCGATTTTTATCGGTCACGCTGTCAGATGGCACAAGCAAAATCGTGCTGAAATTTTAATTTTAACGCGGGAATGAAAAATAGCTTTGTGGTTGGCGCACGCGTGAAAGCGTTTGGTGAGGTTAAACGCGGGCGTTTTATGGCGGAGATTCATCATCCTGAATATCAAGTTTTACGCAATAATCAGCCACTTACCTTAGCAGAAACGCTAACCCCAATTTATTCTACAACCGAAGGGCCCGGGCGTTTCCTTTTGCGTAAAATGACCGAACAAGCGCTGATTGTGCTTAATAATGTGAAAGTTGCAGAATTATTGCCAGATCAATATAACCTGCATCAATATAGCCTTAAAGAGGCTTTGCAGTTACTCCATCGACCGCCACCCTAGCTATTTCTGCGGAAGTATTGGAAAAAGGCGAGCATCCTGCACAAAAACGCCTTATTTTTGAAGAACTGTTGGCGCATAACTTGGCTATGCAGCAACTTCGCGTGGGTGCAAAACAGCAACAAGCGCAAGCGTTACATTATCAAACGGATTTTAAAAAGCTCGTTTTCTTGCTTCGTTACCTTTTGCTCCAACAGGCGCACAACAACGGGTGGTGGCAGATATTGAGCGTGATCTTGCACAAGCTTCTCCAATGATGCGATTAGTGCAAGGCGATGTAGGTTCGGGAAAAACGTTATCGCAGCCCTTGCCGCATTATTAGCGATTGATAACGGCAAGCAAGTGGCATTGATGGCGCCAACAGAAATTCTTGCTGAACAACATGCGAATAACTTTTGCGAACTGGCTTCGCCGTTTGGAATTGAGGTGGGTTGGTTGGCTGGAAAGGTTAAAGGAAAAGCCCGTACTGCCCAGCTAGAAGCGATTAAAAATGGCGAAGTGCAGATGATTATCGGTACTCATGCGCTTTTTCCAAGAAAGCGTCGTATGTTCACGATTTGGCCCTCGTTATTATTGATGAACAGCACCGCTTTGGCGTGCATCAGCGTTTAACATTGCGTGAGAAAGGTGCCAAAGCAGACATTTATCCGCATCAACTGATTATGACGGCGACACCGATTCCGCGTACGTTAGCGATGACAGTTTATGCCGATTTAGATACTTCCATCATAGATGAACTGCCACCTGGGCGTACACCGATTACCACGGTAGTCGTTTCTGAAGATAGACGGGGAGAAGTGGTACAGCGCGTTTATCAAGCCTGCAAAATGAACAGCGCCAAGCCCATTGGGTTTGTACTTTGATTGATGAATCAGAAGTCCTTGAGCGCAAGCGGCGGCCGCGATTGCAGAAGATTTACAACGAGCGCTACCTGATTTACGGATTGGCTTGGTGCACGGGCGAGATGAAACCGCAAGAAAAACAAGCCATTATGGCGGAGTTTAAAAGCAGCTAACTGTAGATTTGTTGGTGGCAACTACCGTGATTGAGTGGGCGTAGATGCTTGCAGATGCAAGCTTGATGATTATTGAAAATTCAGAACGCCTTGGATTGGCACAGCTTCACGCAATTACGATGAGGCGTGTTGGGCGAGGAGCAACGGCTCCCCATTGCGTGTTGATGTATAAACCGCCGTTGGGCAAAAATTTCTAGTAAACGCTTGCAAGTCATGCGTGATAGCCAAGATGGTTTTTATATCGCAGAAAAGATTTAGAAATTCGTGGCACAGGCAGATTCTTGGCACGAAAACAAACAGGCATGGCGGAATTTAAAGTAGCTGATCTCATGCGGGATCGCAAAATGATTCCGCTGGTGCAACGTTACGCTACAGCAAATTATTGTGGAAAATCCACCGCTTGCAGAAGCACTGATTAAACGCTGGCTTGGCGATCGGGCAGAATATACCAATGCTTAATCGTTGATTTCCCCTCTCAACTTTTTGGATGAGGGGAATTTTTCTCTCTTTGCTTTAGTGAAGGCCAACTAAATTTTGCGATCTGGCTCCGAAAAAGCACAAAAATTTGCTACGCGGTCTACTTTGATTTTTCTAGGATTTTGCAAAATTTTTGTGAAGGAGAAACGCATGTCGCTGGCGATTGTATACAGCCGAGCTTCAGTGGGTGTGGAAGCGCCATTGGTGACGATTGAAGTGCATATTAGTAATGGGCAGCCAAAATCTAATGATCGGGGTTGCCTGGAAGCTACGGTAAAGAGGCTGGTGATCGGGCACGAAGTGCATTGATGAATGCCAATTTTTCTACCCACCACAACGCATTACCATCAACCTTGCGCCTGCCGATTTACCCAAAGAAGGCATTGGACGATTTGGTTGCCGATTGCTATCGGCATTCTTGCCGCCAGCGGGCAGATTGATTCTGATTTACTCAAACAGTTTGAATTTCTCGGCGAGCTTTGCACTAACAGGTGGCTTGCGTGGGGTGCATGGCGCTATTCCGGCAGTGATTTCTGCTGAAAAGCAAAACGGTGTATGATTTTAGCTCGCCCCAATGCGAATGAAGCCTCGTTAGTTTCGAAATGCAAAAACCTATTTTGCCTCCTCATTACTACAAGTGGTGAATTTTTCTTAATCGGCGCGATAGCTTACCGATTGCGCAAGAAATTTCCGCAAAATGCTGAAGAAAAATCACCGCTTATGTAAGCCGTGTAAACCGATATTATCGACCAGCAACATGCTAAACGGGCGCTAATGATTGCCGCCAGTGGGCAACATAATTTGTTAGCCTCTCGGCCCGCCCGGCACAGGCAAAACTATGCTGGCTAGCCGATTCGCGGATTTATTACCAGAAATGTCTGATAGTGAGGCAATTGAAACGGCATCAGTCAGTGAGTCTGGGTGCAAAATGAGACTGAATTTTTCAAAATTGGAAAGCACGCCCATTCTCGTGCACCGCATCATAGTGCTTCCAATGGTCGCGCTGGTGGGCGGCGGTTCTATTCTAAACCTGGTGAAATTTCTTTAGCGCATAACGGCGTTTTGATCGATGAATTGCCAGAATTTGAACGCAAGGTACTTTAGATGCGCTTCAAGCCATTATGAATCGGGCGAAATTATTATTTCTCGCGCTAATGCTAAGGTGCAATTTCCTGCACGTTTTCAGTTGATTGCCGCAATGAACCCAAGCCCAACAGGGCATTATCAAGAGCACGCATAATCGTGCCTCACCTCAGCAGGTGATGCGCTATTTAAATCGCCTGTCAGGGCCGTTTTCTTGATCGCTTTGATTTATCGATTGAGGTGCCGCTGTTACCGCAAGGCGCGCTTCAAGCGGGAAATGAGCATCGAGGAGAAACTACAGAACAAGTGCGCGCGCGCGTATTAAAAGCTAGAGAATTCAGTTTGCTCGCGCAGGAAAAATCAACGGTCAGCTTTCTACGCAGAGATTGAACGAGATTGTCGGTTATCTGAACAAGATGCCCGCTTTTTAGAAAGTGCTTTTGGCAAAAGTAGGTTATCGGTTTCGCGCCTATCATCGTATTCTCAAAGTCTCTCGAACAATTGCGGATGGCAGCAGAAAAGGATATTCAACAGGTTCATTTTAGCGGAAGCCTATGGGTTATCGCGCGATGGATAGATTACTACAACGGTTGCAAGGCGGGCAGTAAGGGAAAAAGAGTAGAGTCTGTTGATGCAAAAATTTTAGGAAGAATTCTGACCGCTTGTACAGACACAGCCATGGATTCAATCCTTTGATAGCGGAGGATTTAATCTTATGGCCGTGATTTCGCTGTTATCGATCGATTTTTTCTCGCATTAACTCAGTCGATAGCCGGATTGCCGGTGTTGGTGCAGGAGAGTTGGTCATCACCCAGCGAAATAGCTCTGGATCGGATAGGTTAACATTTCTGCAAAGGCTTGCTGTTGGGCTTCAGTTAAGCTATCAAAAATGATTTTAGTCAAAATGGCATAATCATTTTATTCAGCTCACGCATCCCACGGCGGCATGCCCATCTCTAATTTAAAGCGGCTAATTTTCTAGCCATTAGTTCACCTCGTTAATTCGTAATTCTTTTTGGTACTCAAAAGAACATATTTTCTTCTAGGCCTTCTAGGTTAGCAACTTCGGTAACCCCTAATGTTTTTTAAGTGAGAAATTACCGACTGCACCAACACTTCAGGGGCAGATGCACCAGCCGTAATCCCAATCGTTTCTACATTTTCTAACCATTGCGGCTCGATATCTTGTGGGCCATCAATCAGTTTAGCCAGCACGCCCATTCGAGATGCGAGTTCTGCTAAACGATTAGAGTTTGAAGAATTTTCTGAACCAATAACCAACACCAATTGCGATTGTTTAGCGAGTTCTCTAACTGCTTGATTGACGGTTTGTTGTAGCATAACAAATATCATTTTTACGCGGGCCTTGAATGGCTGGATGTTTTCTTTTCAGTGCATCAATTACACCACTCGTATCATCAATCGAAAGCGTGGTTTGGGTCGTGAAAAGTCAAATCATCATCATTAGAAACGAGGCAGATGCGCAATCTTCGACTGATTCAACTCAACAAAATGCCGCCGTTTTCGTTATCGTATTGCCCCATTGTGCCAAGGACTTCTGCGGTGCCTTCGTGCCCAATGAGAATCGCTTTAGTTCCCGCGTTTGCTTGCACGCGCAACTTGCATATGTACCTTGGTTACAAGCGGACAAGTAGCATCAAAGACTTTTGAACCGCGACGTTTTGCTTCTTGGCGAACAGCTTGGAGAAACACCATGAGCGGAGAAAATCACAATCGCATCGTCTGGCGCTCATCCAACTCTTCAACAAAAATAGCCCCTTTTGGCTTTTAAGCCATCCACGACAAAGCGAGTTTGTGGGACAGCTTCATGGCGATATAAATGGGGCGCCATGAATTTCTAATGCAAGTTCCACAATCGAGATTGCGCGATCAACGCCAGCACAAAAACCGCGAGGGTTAGCTAATAAAATTTTTCATTCAATCACTCTTTGTCTTTTTACCGTCTAAGAATGCGGCAGAATCAACAAAACCAGCACCGCACTGAAATTGCAATGTCGGCTAAATGCTAAAGGTGGCGAAAGTGGCAGCTGTCCCAGTTCAATTAAAATCAAGAAAATCAACTACATAGCGCATTGTAAGCACGGTCAATCGCATTTACCTAATGCGCCACCAATAATCATCGCATATGCAGAATTTTCTAATACCCGCTTTGCAGAGCGTGCTAACATCACAACGAGTGCTAAAGGAAATCATGTCAATCCTAACCCCTAAGAAGAAATAAGTTTCGCCAGCCATCATGATTCGCTAAGAAGTTAAATGCCGCACCGTAATTACGGGCATAAGTGAGGGAGTTAAAAATGGGTAAAATATTCACAGTGTCACTACAAATTAAAATTTTGCACGATGACATATTTCGACCATAAATCGCCCACTAATCACAATAAGGCTCAGCCAGAGCCAAATTAAACCTGATTTCTTTTGCATGAGTGCATCCTCATTTTCTTTCTTCGCCGGTGCGAATGCGGATCGCCCGTTCTATATCATAAATAAAAATTTTACCATCGCCGATTTTACCTGTTTGGAGTATCAATAATGGCTTCAAGACAATCGTCTACTTGATCGTCTGCCACAACCACCCCAACTTTAATTTTGGCAGGGAAATCAGCAGCATGTCCGCACCGCGATAGAGTTCAGTATGACCTTTTGACGGCCAAAGCCTTTACCTCAGTCACTGCTCATGCCTGTAATGCCAGCATCGAGTGAGTGCCTCACGGACATCGTCTAATTTAAAACGGTTTTATATGATCGCTTCAATCATTTTGTTTCTCTTCTTGCAGATTTTTGGTCGGAGCTCTCGCACACTTCTGGCATGGGTTTCGATATAAATACTCGCTTAATAGTTGTAAACAGATACGGTATTGCAGAGAAAACCCTTTAACAAGCGTTTTTCCTTCACTATCTTTTAGCCTTCTAGCGTTTCTTTAATTGCTTTTGGTTGGCCGGGTAGGTTTAGAATGAGTGAATCGTGACGAATGGCGCCCACTTGGCGGGAGAGAATCGCGGTTGGCACATGATACAGAAAGCTCACTTGGCGCATTTGTTCGCCAAATCCTGCATTTCGCGGTGTAGCTACAGCAAGCGTTGCATCGAGTGACATCTCTTTGGCGGGCCCCAGTTCCCCGTGGTTAAGTACCAAATGGCGGTGATGATTATCCACTAAATCGATTAAAGTTTGCTCGATGAGTGGTTGCTCGTCTGGAATTAAACGCACTTCAGCATCAAAATGCTTCGGTTAGCGCTTTTTCTAGCCAGCTTTGCAGCGCTGGAATCCCTCTTCATCTTGATAAACACCTTGTGAAGCTACGATCGGAAACGGAAACAAGACCGACTTTGAGTTTTTCTTTATTTAGCATTTTAACTTCTCATTTAATAAAGGGAGCTGCTAAATAATTGCTATCGATCTCCTCTACTCCTCTTTACTAAAGAGGAGAGAATCTTCTGAGTCAATTAAGAGTAATGGGCTGGAGTCTATATTGTTATAAGCGATATTGAATACGTGCATTGATATTCAATATTAACTTATCAAAAACCCCTCTTTTTGCAAAGAGGGGAAGGGAGATTTGTCAATCGTGATTTACGGAGAAATTTAGTTAAGTTTAACCATTATTTCTGTGGCTTAGCCGTAGATGGTGCAGTCTTCTTGCATTTTCATCATTTGTACTGCATATCCACACTTTTTCTACTGTTTTACGGCGCGGATCTTCTTCAGGAATCAGTTTTAACATCATGCCCCAAGTCATGGCAGCACATTTTATAATCTTCTTCTTCAAAAGCAATTGAAAGCTAATAGGCTAAGTGCATCAAGATTAGTATGATCTTTACGAAGAATCTCTTTTTAGCAATTTTTTGCCTTGCTCTTTGTCTGCTGGCGTGTTAGAGTCATAAGCAGTTGGGCGTAGGTTGATTGATATTGCAAGCTTCAGGCTCAAGTTGTGCCGCTTTGCCGTAGCTTTCATGAGGCTAGTTGCCCATCTTCTTGTCATCCCAATTTGCCCTAGCATAAACCAACCTTGGCATTTTGCGGGTTGTTCTGCAGGTCTGTGCGTAGTGCAATCGCAAATTGGTTCAGATTCTGCTTCAGAAAGTGGATTTGTATCTCTCACTCTTAATGCGTTCGTATAGGTGAGCTTTTGATGCGTCATGTTTACCATGTCAGCCGCTTGCCATGAACCGACTTGCCAGTACGCACCGACACTAATTGCAGAACGGCAACTCACAGTGTAGCAAAAGTTCCTTTACCAAAGCGTTTTTGAGAAGCAACTTGGTCTTGAGTTTCTGCTGGAATATCGTCTAACAAGCTTTTGTTGAAGCTCTAGTTTTTGTCTGTTCAGCATCTTCAATGACACCTTCGTTAGCTTCTTTTTCAACTTCATTAAGACGATCAAAATAGAATGCCTTGTTTAGTTGATCTCGTCAGTTTGGTGAGATGCGGTTTTTGTTTGAGTAACGGGTAAAGCCGATGGCGGCAATCACCAGGTAATCAATAGGGCGACAAGCCAAAAAGTCATTTTTATCCTTATTTAAAATTTCATCAAACGGAAAGCTTGATCGAGCCGATTTTGTAAAATTTTTCGGTATTTTCGACCGCTTGTGGCGCTTTTACGGCGACGTAGAATGAGCCCAAGCCCCGTTAAAATCAATAAGACAGGCAACACCCACAAGAAAATAGTTGCCGGTGTCATTGGCAGGTCGTAGGTAACGAAATTGCTGTAGCGCTCAATCATATATTCTACCACCCTTCTTTGTTTTTGCCTTGCCTTGAGTAGCTCTAAAGTTTTCTACCACGCATATCCGTGTGCAATGGCTGCATATAGAATCCGCAATGTTGTTGTTCTGGCACTGCGGACAACGCAAAGGTTTGAATAAGAGAGTTGATAGTCCGCTTCGTTGCGGGGTTATCGAATTGATTGAATTCGATAGGGGCGGAAAAAGAGCAATGATAGGCTGTATTAGGGTCAGAGTAAGAGTGTTTTCATTTTATTTTTCTTCATTTTGAGAGTTACATTGACTTCCGTGTTGGTCTAGGTGAGATAAGCTCATTAGGAATTTGGAACTTTTCTTTTATTAGTTTCTATTAAAGAAGTCTTATCTGTTTTAAAATAATTGTTTGGCGCAAATAATATAAAATCTCATGATTTTTCTTTGTCTTTTTATTTCTCTTTTTCATAAGTTTTCTTTATTTAAATCATGTAGTTCTGCTAGAAAATAATTATTAACGAGATATAGTTTTGTCTTCTCTATCCATAATAGAGTAGCGTATTAGAGAATTTGAGTAAAATCTATTTTTCTGATAGAGGCATGGATAACATTAACACAGATAACATATAAAATAAACAATATATACCAGGCTTATTTTCTTTGTTTATATGACTTTAGATAATATAAGTTGCTAGAAATAGAAATCATTATAAATAAAAATAGGTAACCCAAAACTATGGAACTTATAGAATCGTTTATTTTGTTAGGCCCTAATGCTACACCTGTGTAAATTAGTATTCAACTGGAAATAATATAGTATGATAAATAGCAAAATATAATTACACGAGTCTAATTTGTTTTATAGAATTTAATATGTATAAATAACAAGTTAAAAATAATAGGAATAAAATTGTTATTTTCAGGCTGGTTAGGATGGTTAATAATTCCTTCTGATTATATTTTCTCTTGCTAGAGGTATTAATTCATAGATTATTAATAGAGGTAGTATTAACTCAAGTATATGTAATGTAATTAGTTTCCTCTTTATTTTGCATTCTTTTTATGGAGATTAAGTATTTTTATGGAAATTTCATAACGAAAATTGAAATAATCAATGCCATAACTATGAAAAGCATGAAAGGTCGCGATAGGAATGATGATGCTAATAAAATTTTGAGAGTATAACTTCACGAAAAAGATTCTTTGATTCATTTTTGATAGATATCCTAGTATCATTAAAGAAGAAACAGTGAGGCCATAGGTAAGTATTGCAATAGAACCAACAATAGCATATGTATAAGTTATATTCTCTTTGTATAAGTGTCTTTTCTATTAATAAGTGAAAGATATTTTTGTTTAATTCATCAAAGTTTCTATTTGATTTTTGATAAAATTATTTCTTGATGAACATTACTTTTTATCTTCTTTTTATTATGAATAAACACATGCAAGCCCTATTTTTAATTTCTCATAAATCGGTTTCAACGTTTCATTTCCATACTTTTCATTTTACATCACCTGCGTGGCGGTAGTGAATGGTGCCTTTGCCGTCAATAATGAAGGTTTCAGGTGCGCCATAAACGCTAAGATCTAAGCCGAGTGAGCCTTTCCGGGTCAAAAATAATTGCTTTGTAAGGATTGCCGTAACTCGCTATAAAAATTTCATTGCTTTTTGGGCGTTCGTCTTTATAGTCGATGCCATCAATTTCTACCCTTGTTTAGCCAGTTCGGTTAAATAAGCGTGTTCAACATAACAGGTTGGGCACCAAGTTGCCCACACGTTATAAAGGCGAGGTACGGTTTCACTACGTTTTCATCTAACATTGAGTTTCATTTACGACCGACTCTATTTGAATGTTGGCACAGGTTTGCCTACAAGTGCAGATTCAAGTTTTTCGGGTCATCCCATTGCGCGTTACGGAAAAAGCTGTACCATTAAGGCAATAGCTGAGGTGTTAGGAAAAAGTGGCTAAGGAAGAAAAAGTTTTTGTTCATAATAAGCGGGTCTGGGAAGTTTTGCAAATTAGAAATCTACCGCCGTTGAATTTGTTAGAACATAAGTGATTTCTGCCAATATCAAAAGGAATGGTTGGGCCGCTCAGGCGCATCATCAATCCCTTTGTTGTTACTTTTCTTAATTTCACGGTTTGAATTTCGATTATGTCCTTTCTCTAAAATTAGATTCGCTCGCTCACGGCTTGGCAATATATTTTGTTTAAGGTCTCAAGCCGTTGATTTCATCCCAAATGCAGGAAGCAGTGTGAATCTGCTTACTTCCGATAAACGAGTAGTGGTGGAGTATGAATTTGGATCCGAAAATGCGCTGCGTCTGATTTTAAGAAGCTGATACTATCCATTCTTTAAGTAATGCTTCGTCTGCATCACTCAAATAGAAAAATCGACTAATCAGAAACGAAAACACATGCGGGCTTGAAGGATAATTCATGCCACTCTGTCAATACATTTAAGCCTTCTAAAATGACAATATCCGGTTGATCGACAATGTTAAATTCGATTTGGAATGATGTCGTAGGTTAAATGCGAAGTAGATCGGCGCTTTCACTTCGCGCTTGCCAGATTTAATATCCGCCACAAATTGCACCAAACGATGGATATCATATGATTCTGAAATCTCTTACGTTTGAGCAGTTGTTTTTCTTGCAAAGTCACTAATGGATATAAAAAGCCATCAGTGGTGATTGATCGACTTGTACGATCATGCGGATGGTGAGAAAGCAATGCTTGTAAAATACGTGCAGATGTACTTTTCCCGACAGGAAACACTCCCGCGATGCTGATAATATAGGGACTTTGGGCGCTGACACCTGAACTTTGTAGCAACACAGCCTGACGCTTTAAGTTTCTTCTATGTGGATTAATTAAACGGGCAAGCGGGAGATAAATAGTACAACTTCTTCAAGGGACGAGTTCTTTCACTAAAACCTAATAGGGTTTTTAGAGTCTTGTTCTGTGAGTTTTTAATGGTACAGATTTGCGTAGAAGGCTGCCCATTGCTCACGATTAAAGGTTAAAAAGGCGTGATTTTTCGGTTTTTGTTCGAGGGCTCATTGCCAACATCTCGATTTTGTTCACTCAAAAGACCACCGAAACGGTGAAAGAATGGTGCAAACTACTACAATATAAATCAGTCTTCTTGCGATTTATTCCCTAAAATGCATGAAACTTTCTATTTTCATCGTTTTGCTGATTTAAACAGCGAAAGAAAGGAATTTTTATGAGTACTTGCGCTCATTAAAATCTCTAGTAATGCACTCACTTGCTTACGACAACGCAATGCGACTTAGCTCAGTAGGTGAGCAACTGACTTGCGTCAGTGGGTCGCAGTTCGAGTTCATGTAGTCGCACTCATTTTATGTAGTTTTAGTCAAAGTATTCAATTAAAGCGTGGAGGGTTCCCGAGCGGCCAGGGAGCAGACTGTAAATCTGTTGGCTCCAGCCTTCGAGGTTCGAAAATCTCTCCTCCACCATGTTTCCTAAATTGAATCGCACAGTATGGGACAGACGAATTTAGAACAGCGGGCATCGTATGATGGCTATTACCTTAGCCTTCCAAGCTAATGATGCGGGTTCCGATTCCCGCTGCTCCGCTCAAACGCTGATATAAGCTCAGTTGGTAGAGCGCACCCCTGGTAAGGTGAGGTCGTTCAAATCCGCCTATCAGCACCACTCTTCTTTTCTAACTTCTTATCTTTCTCTCATATTCAGGTTTTATATTCTACATGTGGCGTATTAATGACTCATCACCATTGTAACCGTGTATGTTTAAGAGGCTGTAAAAATGTCTAAAAAGAAAAATTTGAACGCTACAAACCGCACGTTAACGTGGGTACAATCAGCAGTCGACCATGGTAAAAACAACTTTAACAGCTGCAGATTACAGACTGTATTAGGCAAAAACACTACGGTGGTTCAGCGCGTGCATCGACCAAATCGATGACTGCACCAGAGAGAAAGCTCGTGGTATCACCACATCAACACTTCACACGTTGGTGCGATACTCCAACCCGTCACTACGCACGCGTTGACTGCCTTGCAGGACTACGCGGACTGTGTTAAAGACATGATTACGCGGTGCGGCACAAATGGTTGTACGCAATCTGGTGTAGCGACAGATGGTCCAATGCCACAAACTCGTAGAGGCACGTCTTACGCTTAGGTCGCCAAGTAGGTTGTACACTTACATCATCGTATTCTTAAACAAATGCGACATGGTAGATGACGAAGAGTTATTAGAATTGAGTTGAGATGGAAGTTCGTGAACTTCTTTCACAGATCTGACTTCCAGGTGACGATACACTAATCAGTACGTGGTTCTGCATTACAAGCAGTTAAACAGTGTTGCAGAATGGGAAGAAAAATCCTAGATTAGCAAAACCACTCAGATGCTTACATTCCAGAGCCAGAGCGTACGATTGATAAACCGTTCTTGACCAATCGAAGACGTATTCTCAATTTCTGGTCGTGGTACAGTAGTAACAGGTCGTGTTGAGCGTGGTATCATCCGTACTGGTGATGAAGTTGAAATCGTAGGTATCAAAGATACAGCGATGACAACAGTAACTGGTGTAGAGATGTTCCGTAAATTATTAGACGAAGGTCGTGCGGGTGAGAACGTTGGTGCATTATTACGTGGTACTAAAACGTGAAGAAATCGAACGTGGTCAAGTGTTGGCGAAACCAGGTTCTAATCACTCCACACACAGACTCGAAATCTGAAGTTTACGATACGTGCAGAGAGGTGAGTCTCAGCACTCCATTCTTCAAAGGTTACCGTCCACAGTTCTACTTCCGTACAACTGACGTGACAGGTACAATCAGAGTTACCAGAGAGGCGTAGAGATGGTAATGCCAGGCGATAACATCAAAATGACAGTATCATTAATCCACCCAATCAGCGATGGACGAAGGTTTTCACGTTCTGCGATTCGTGGAGGTAGCCGTACAGCAGGTGCTGGTGTTGTTGCGAAAATCATCAAAAATAATTTGATGTAGACAAATAGCTAAAGAGAATCCCCAATCTTGTAAAAAGAGTGGGGATTTTTATTGATCAAGAAAGGTATTATGAAAATTTATTTCTACCGACAGGTACTTTGCGATCACGTAGGCGAGTACGTTGTCCCTTGCATGGCGTCATGCAGAATCATCACACCTGCCCCACAAGTGAGTTTCGTTTTAGGCGGCGTGCTTTTGTACTTTGGTTGTTATTTATTAGTTTGTTTATTATTCGTTGTTTTAAACATTCTCGATACCATTAAAGAAGAATATAACTGCCCAATTCGTTTTTTCTTTTTCGCGTTAATTCCTCATTACTGCCATGTTGATGGGGGATATTTTACTAGCTTGGTCATCCATGATTGGGTGAAACATTGATTTGGCTTGGCGCTATCGGGCAGCTGCTTTTTGATGCGCTTATTCGCATTGGTGCGCTTATGGGCGGAAATATTTTTACCGACACTGCCGCGCTACTCGCCATTTTATTTGCCAACAGTGGCAACTAATCTTTACTGCAGCAACATCACTGACACTTATTGGCCATAATGTTACATTTTCTTCCTTGGTGCTGGTTTTATTGCATGGTTTATAGTTTGAAACCGATTTTATTACAGCGTTTACGTTTAAATGAAACACCCGTTCCGTTAAGAGCTTCGTTCGGGATTATTCTTGCACCAGCCTTTGTCAGCTCAGCAGCTTATTTAGTGGTAACTGGCGGACAAGTTGGTTTAGTAGTTAAAATGCTTTGGAGCTATGGCTCTTACAATTAGCTTTCATTGCGCTTATTCGGTTGGGTTGCCGTAAAAGGTTTTAATGTTGGCTTTTTGGTCATTTCATTTGCCTTGCTTCTATGGCAAAATAGACTTACTTATATCAAACCCCAGAATTAGCGACTTTTGGACTAGTCGCTTTTATTATTGCTAATATAGCCATAGCATTTTTGATGATCAAAACTCTCGCTAAATGGCTAAGAAAAGAATTTTAAGCTCGCTATAGTTGGTGGAATCATTTCGAGAGATAGCGTTTTTCCAGTACAATAGACTAGATCTGAAATTATAAGGTAATAAAATATGCAAATTATTCAATCTCAATTTCCTGTGCGCCGTATGCGCCGCTTACGTAAACATGATTTTAGCCGTCGTTTAGTGGCAGAAAATCAATTAACAGTAAATGATTTGATTTATCCTGTTTTTGTGATTGAGGTGAAAATCAACGTGTGCCAGTCCCGTCTATGCCGGTGTAGAACGTTTAACCATCGATCAATTATTGGTAGAAGCTGGCTTATTGGTGAAAGTATGGTGCCTTTAATTGCATGTATTTCCTGTAGTGGGCGATGAGCGTAAATCGTTAATGGCAGAAGAGGCCTACAATCCAGAAGGGCTTTGCGCAACGTGCGGTGCGTGCATTAAAAAGCAGCGTATCCTGAATTGGGTGCATGACAGATGTGGCACTCGATCCATTTACACACACACGGTCAAGATGGCATTATTGACGACGATGGCTGTGTATTAAAATGACATCACTACGGAAGTTCTGGTGAAACAAGCGCTTTCATGCTGAGCGGGTGCTGATATTGTTGCGCCAAGTGATATGATGGATGGACGAATTGTGCGATTCGTGAAGCACTGAGCTGAGAATTTCATCAATACACAAATTATGGCGTATTCAGCGAAATATGCTTCGAACTACTATGGTCCCTTTCCGTGATGCAGTTGGATCCGCCGGTAACCTTAAAGGGGCAATAACATACTACCGTTGATCCAGCCAACGCAAAACGAAAGGTTGTATGAAGTAACGTGGATATCGAAGAAGGCGCAGATATGGTCATGGTTAAACCCGGGCATGCCTTTATTTGGATATGGTATGGCGCGTAAAAGAGAATTTTGGTGTGCCAACTTTTGCTTACCAAGTTTCATGGCGAATATGCGATGGCATAGGCTGCGATTCAAAAACGGTTGGTTGAAAGAACGTGAGTGTATTATGGAATCTCTCCTTTGCTTCCAAACGTGCAGGGGCAGACGGCATTTTGACGTATTTTGCGAAACAAGTTGCCGAGTGGTTATATCAAGACAACCATAAATAATCTCTCGCAAGCGGTCGAGTTTTCATTGAATTTTGCAAAACGTTCGTGATTTTCGACCGCTTGTTTGTGTTAGAATCGCTTATTTCAATAAACTGAGATAAGATTGTGCAGAGTTTAACCCCGTTTCATACCTTTCATCTGCCTGCACAGGCAAGCCAGATTATTCCTTTTCACTTCAACAGAAACAACTTTTTAGCTGAATGGCAACGTGCTGCTTTGGCAAATCAGCCGATCCTTATTTTAGGGCAAGGCTCAAATATGCTGTTTTAGATGATTTTTGAAGGTGTGGTCTTAGTGAATCAGCTTAAAGGCATTGAACATCATGAAGATGCGGATTTCATTATTTAACCGTGCAAGGTGGCGAAAAACTGGCATGCTTTTAGTGAAATGGACGTTAGAGCATGGCATTGCGGGTTTAGGTAAATTTAGCCCTTATTCGGGTGTAGCTGGTTCAGCACCGATCTCAGAATATTGGTGCTATGGCGTCGAGTTTGAACGCGCATGCGATTTTGTTGAAGTATTGAATTTGCGCACAGGTGGGCTCTTCCGTCGTAACAAAGACAGAATGTGAATTTGGCTATCGGAAAGTGTATTTAAACACCGTTATGCCGAAGGTTATGCAATTGTGGCGAGTAGGCTTGAAATTGCCAAAAAGCTATGGCAGCCTGTACTCAGTTATGGTTCATTAACGCAGTTTGATGCAGCCACTGTGACACCGCTTGAAGTGATTTAATGAAGTGTGCGGTGCGTTCGAGCAAATCACCGAATCCTGATGAGTTTGGAAATGCAGGGAGTTTCTTTAAAAATCCTGTTATTGAGGCTACAAAATTTGCTCAGAAATTCAGACCGCTTTTCTCACAGATTCCAAACTATCCGCAAGCGGATGGTCGAGTAAAAATTAGCGGCAGGTTGGTTAATTGATCAATGAGTTAAAAAGGCTTTCGTTGGCGGTGCAGCTGTCCACACTCAGCAAGCATTGGTGTTAATCAGATAAGATAATGCGACAGGTCAGGACGCAGAGTTTAGCCAAAGCAGTCCGCAAACGCGTGCGTGAAATTTGGGGTTGAGCTTCATCCTGAAGTAGCGTTTTGATCGGAAAAGCATGGTGAAGTAAATAGCGAAGAGGTGACTCGTTAAATGAAACTCAACCAGCCCGATTTACAAGCCGCATTATTATGCGGAGAAGCGGTCATTTTCGATGAAATTGATTCAACTAATGAATACTTGACGTGATATCATTTAGCAGCAGGCTCGGTGGTGCTGCTGAGCATCAAACCGCTGGGCGCGGTCGCCGTGGACGCTCATGGTATTCAGGCAAAGCCAGAATCTTTGTTTTTCTTTGTATGGCGTTATAGCGCAGATGAAGTTCGTCAGGTCAGCGCATTAAGTTTGGTGGTCGCTTTTAGTCTTGGCAGAAAGCCTTTTACTGAGTTGGGCATTTCAGATATTCAAATTAAATGGCCGAATGATGTCTCCCAGTATCAAGGGAAAAAGTTAGTGGCATTTTAATTGAAAGCCGCTTTTGGAAAAATAATGACTACTATTTGGTGATCGGCATTGGCTTGAATTTGAGTATGGATCTAGTTGATCCATCGTGGTCAATCAACCTTGCGCTGATCTTTCAGCCTCATCATTTAGAACGTAATCAATTATTGCAACGAATTGTGCCGCAATTGCATCTGAAAATTTACCCGCTTGTTGGCTTTGAAAAATTATGTCGAACGCTGGCAAAAGCTGATTTATTTTATGGTAAACCAGTTAAGCTCCTTGCAGGAGATACTGAACCATGGATCTCACGCGGCATCAATGACAAGGGCGAACTTTTGTTAGAACAGGCAGGCAAGATAAATGCCTATGCGATTGCGAGATGTCTTTGCGAGCGCAATAGGAGCCAAAAACAGATCATAGCAGATCTTATTGGGCAGCAAGAATAGAGAAGAAATTCTAAATCATCCCTTTACTTATCGGCCTAGCTGGGGTAGAATTGGCTACCTTTTTAGTTCTATGTCGCCAAAAATAGTGTGCGGCTTAATTTAAACATATTTAATTCCTGAGGTGATGGCATATGCCAGTAATTAAAGTTCGTGAAAATGAATCTTTGACGTTGCATTACGTCGTTTTTAAACGTTCTTGCGAAAAAGCAGGTATCTTAGCAGAAGTTCGCGCACGTGAGTTCTACGAAAAACCAACTACTATTCGTAAACGCGAAAAAGCATCTTTAGCAAAACGTCACGCTAAACGTAATGCTCGCGAGAACGCTCGTAATACACGTTTATACTAATTTGTAACGTTATTCACGAGTCTTAACTCACCGTGAAACCATTTGGAATCACGGTTTTAGCATTTCTATGCCGAGAATGCTTAAACGTTCAATTTGCATAAAAGGCATTTTTCCTATCTGCATCGGAGGTCATAATGAAAGGCATTATTCCACGTTCATTTTATTGATGATCTCATCGCCCGTACAGACATTGTTGAGCTGATTAACAGTCGCGTGAAGTTAAAAAGCTGGTGCGCACAATTATCAGGCTTGCTGTCCATTTCATCATGAGAAAACCCCTTCTTTTTCTGTGAGTCAAACCTAAGCAGGTTTATCACTGTTTTGGCTGTAGCGCGCATGGCAATGCAATTAGTTTTTAATGGAATTTGATAAGTTAGATTTCCTGAAGCGATTGAAGAACTTGCTGCTATGCACGGGCTGGAAGTTCCACGTGAAAATGTGCGAAATTATAATGGCCGGCCACAAAGTAGGTTTTCAAACCAAACGAGACTTATATGGTTTGATGGATGCGATTGCTAGTTATATCAGCAAAAGTTAACTAGTGATATTCCAAGCCAAAGTTATTTGCAACAACGAGGGTTGTCTGAAGAGATTATTCGTCGTTTTTGAGATCGGTTTTGCGCCGAATGCCTTTGATACGGTGCTTAAACAATTTGGTTCTTCCAGCTGAGGAAACCCAAAATTGATTGATACGGGGATAGCTTTTCACGCAATGAAAATGGCAAGGTTTATGATCGTTTTCGTCATCGAGTAATGTTCCCTATTCGAGATAAGCGTGGTCGAGTTATTGCATTTGGCGGAAGAGTGATGGGCGATGAACGCCCGAAAATACCTCAACTCACCAGAATCGGTAATTTACCATAAAGGGAGTGAGCTTTACGGCTTGTTCCAAGTACTGCAACAAGATGAAAATCCTACTTCGTTGTTAGTTGTAGAAGGTTATATGGATGTGGTTGCGCTTGCTCAGTTTGGGGTAAATAATGCAGTCGCTTCTTTAGGTACAGCAACAACAAGTGAGCAAATTCAGCAAATGTTTCGGGTGACTGAACAAATTATTTGTTGTTACGATGGTGACCGAGCGGGACGAGATGCCGCGTGGCGAGCCTTTGAAAATGCATTGCCTTATTTATATGACGGACGCCAGTTAAAATTTATTTTTCTTACCTGATGGGGAAGACCCAGATAGCTTTATTCGTCAGCAAGGGAAAGCAATTTGAGCAATATGTACAGGAAGCGGCAAAAACCGTTAAGCGAGTTTTTATTTGATTCGTTACTTGCGCAAGTTGATTTATCAAGTCAAGAAGGCAAATCTAAATTAGCTTCGCTTGCTGTGCCTTTGATTAACCGTATTCCTGGGGAAATGTTACGAATTTATCTGCGCAATTTACTCGGCCAAAAATTGGGGCTTCTTGATCCAAGCCAACTAGAGGCGATGTTGCCTAATCGAATGCCAACACAGCCAAAAAGCAAACCCTACGGAAAAATTAAACGAACACCAATGCGTTTGTTGATTGCACTATTACTGCAAAATCCAGAGCTTGCAAAACATGTGCAGATTTATCACCATTGCAAAGCCTAAATGAGGCAGGTTTTGATCTGTTTGTAGAGTTAGCAGCGACTTGCCAACAGCATGTGGGGATAAGTATGGGCGCCTTTATTAGAGCATTGGCGAGATAAATCGGAGTACCGTACACTTGAAATTCTAGCGAATTGGGATCATATGGTAAGCCCTGAAAATATGGAAAAAGAATTTATCGAAACGCTTGATTTTCTTTATGCCAAATTAGTAGAAAAACGCATTGACGTTTTAATGGCAAAAGAACGAACAACCGGCTTAGAGTTAGATGCCGCTGAAAAGCAAGAGCTTGCCTTTGTTATTAGCGCGCTAACAAGCGGTTATTTTTTGTGATTTTGCAAGGCTATCAAGTTCTTGACAAATAATGATATAATTCAACACTATTTTGACTGCTCAAAAACGGAACAAAATTATGGAACAACAATTAGTAGATCAACAATTAGAACAGCAATCTCAAATCGCACTTTTGATTGCGCAAGGTCGTGAACAAGGCTATTTAATTTTATCTGAAGTGCATGACCATCTTTCCAGAAGAATTGGTGGATGCTGAGCAGATCGAAGATATTATTCAAAATGATCACCGACATGGGATTCAAGTTTTTGAAGTCGCGCCAGATACGGACGAACTCATGTTAGCTGAGAATATTGCTGATGAAGATGTTGTAGAAGAAGCAACCAAAGTGCTTTCTACCGTAGAATCTGAGTTAGGCCGTACGACGAGACCCTGTACGTATGTATATGCGTGAGATGGGGACCGTTGAGCTATTAACCAGAGAAGGTGGATTGATATTGCTAAGCGCATTGAAGAAGGAATCAATGAAGTGCAATGCGCTGTTGCAGAATATCCAGAAGCATTATCTGGCGTCTTAGCTTGCTAGTGAGCAAGTAGAAGAAGGCACGATGCGTTTGGCTGATTTAGTGACGGCATTTATTGATCCAAATTTAGAAGCCGCTGCTGATGAGCATTTTGGATCCTGATTTACACCATGATGCAGAAGTTGAAGGTGCTGCAGATATAGATGAAGAAAGAGGAAAATGAAGATGCTTCTGATTCTTCGGATAGAGTGATGATAACTCAATCGATCCTGAAGTGGCGCGTGAGAAATTTACTAAACTTAAAGAGCAGCACGAAAAAGCCTTATTAGCAATTCAAAAAGCACGGTAGAACACATAAAAAGCACGTGAGCAAATTCATGCTCTTTCTGATATTTTCCGTGAGTTTCGTTTAGTACCAAAACAATTTGACCTGTTAGTTGAAACGATGCAGAAGTTAATGAAGCAAGTGCGTGCACAAGAGCGTCAAATTCAGCGTTATGCGGTTGAATATGCAGGTATGAAAAGGTGATTTCTTAAAAAGCCTGCAAGGTAATGAAACTTCTGAAGAGTGGATTGAAAAAGCTATCAATGCGAAAAAGGTGGGGCGCTAAACTTTGCGAATTATATGAGAAAAATTCGTGTAAATATTGCTGCATTACAAGAGCTTGAACAGAGTTCTGGTTTAACCATTGCCCAAATTCGTGAAATTGGCGGACGTATTGCAAACGGTGAATTAAAAAGCTCGTCGTGCGAAAAAGAAATGGTAGAAGCCAACTTACGTTTAGTTATTTTCGATCGCGATATACCAACCGTGGTTTACAATTCTTAGATTTAATCCAAGAAGGAAACATTGGTTTAATGAAAGCGGTAGATAAATTTGAGTATCGCCGTGGTTATAAATTCTCAACTTATGCAACTGGGTGGATTCGTCAGGCGATTACTCGTTCTATCGCAGACCAAGCGCGTACGATTCGTATCCCAGTGCATATGATTGAGACGATTAACAAACTTAACCGTATTTCTCGTCAATGTTTACAAGAAATGGGGCGTGAAGCGACACCGGAAGAATTGGCAGAACGGCTATGAATATGCCAGAAGATAAAAATCCGTAAAGTGTTGAAAAATTGCCAAAGAGCCAATTTCTATGGAAACACCGATTGGCGATGACGATGATTCACATTTAGGCGATTTTTATTCAAGATGAAAGTCTTGAATTGCCGTTAGATTCTGCAACCGCAGAAAGTTTACGTATAGCCACAAAATGAAGTACTCGAAGGATTAACGCCTCGTGAAGCGAAAAGTATTACGGATGCGTTTCGGGATTGATATGAATACCGACCATACATTAGAAGAAGTGGGTAAACAATTTGATGTAACGCGTGAGCGAATTCGTCAAATTGAAGCAAAAAGCATTACGCAAATTGCGCCACCCAAGTCGTTCAGAAACATTACGTAGCTTCTTAGATGACTAATTAAGAATAAAACCACCGATAGGTGGTTTATTTTAGCAGATTGATGTAGAAATATCGCTAAATTTTTAGGCAAACGTGATTTTTATTGAAAAATTTATTTGACGCCCTAGCTGAAAATCCTTATAATGCGCCTTGTTGATTCGTTACGACGAGACAACAAGGTGTTGCCAGAGTGGCGGAATCGGTAGACGCAAGGGATTTAAATCCCTCGCCTTTCGGGGCGTGCCAGTTCAAGTCTGGCCTCGGGCACCATTTAAATTACCAAATATGCGGGAATAGCTCAGTTGGTAGAGCACGACCTTGTTAAGGTCGGGGTCGCGAGTTCGAGCCTCGTTTCCGCTCCATTTTTAAAAAGATAGCACCATAAGGTGCTTTTTATATCTAAAATTCCTATCATCATTTTTCTTGCCATATAAATTTAATTTTTCTGTTTTTTCAGTAAGTTTTTGCAAAACAGTACATAAAAACAACCGCTTGTTACAATTTTGTGATCTATTTCACAAAAATTGCCATTATTTCTGATCTTATGTGTGCATTTGATTAAAAATAACCATATTACGTTATCAGAGGATAAGATATGAAAACACTAGGCGAATTTATTATTGAGAAACAGGCCGAATACCCTGAAGCGAAAGGCGAATTGAGTGGTATTTTGTCTTCCATCCGTTTAGCGGCGAAAATTATTCACCGTGAAATTAACTGAGCGGGATTAAGCCAAGACATTTTAGGCGTAGCAGGTTCTGAGAATATTCAGGGCGAAGCACAAATGAAATTAGATGTCTTTGCTAATGAAACGATGAAACAAGCGTTAATAGGACGCGAAGAGGTGGCTGGCTTTGCTTCAGAAGAAGATGATACTTTTTATTGGCTTTGATACTGAGCGTGGGCGTAATGCTAAATACATTTTAATGACCGATCCGTTAGATGGTTCTTCTAATATTGATGTGAATGTTTCTGTCGGTACGATTTTCTCTGTTATCGTCGTGTCTCGCCAATTGGCACACCAGTAACCATGGAAGATTTCTTACAACCAGGCCGTAAACAAGTAGCTTCTGGTTATGTGACTTACGGTTCTTCAACCATGTTAGTTTATACCACTGGAAACGGTGTGAATGGCTTCACTTATGACCCATCTTTAGGTCTGTTTATTCTTTCTCATCCAGAGATGAAAATGCCGGAAAAAGGCAAACATTATTCTATCAATGAAGGACAGTACGTTACCTTCCCAATGGGTGTGAAAAATTCGATTAAATACTGCCAAGAAAGTGATGCAGCAACTAAAGCGTCCGTATTCTTCACGTTATATTGGCTCATTAGTATCAGATTTCCACAGAAATCTCTTTAAAAGGCGGTATCTATATTTATCCTACATCCACGGTTTATCCGAAAGGTAAATTACGTTTGTTGTATGAAGGTAACCCGATGGCATTCCTTGCTGAACAAGCGGGAGGTATGGGCAAACGGATGGCTGAATCAATTTTAGATATTAAGCCAGAAACCTTGCACCAACGCGTACCATGCTTTATCGGTTCGACTAAGATGGTTAAACAAGCGGATAAATTTATGCAAGAATTTGCAGAATAATCATCATACATGAAAAAGCGATGTGTTTCATTCACATCGCTTTTATTTCCATCGATTCAGCGTAATTTTTTCTATTTGGCTGATCTCTTTCAGCAAATCAATTTTCCCAGCCTGAATTTGGAAAGTTTTTTTGCAAGATTTTCAGCTGTCAGTACCGCTTGAGTTTCTCCGTATGCTACAACTTTCCCTTGGCGCAGTAAAATCACTTTCATCACAGAAACGATAAGCCAACGACAGGTGATGAATGGCAACGACATACGACTGTTGCGGTGTGAGTGACTTTAAGCTGTTCCATCATATCAATTTGATAATAAGGGTCGAGAGGGCGCAATCGGCTCATCTACCAATAAAACAGGGATTCTTTAATACAGCAACGAGCAGTTGTACTCGTGCTTTTTCGCCTCCAGAAAGTTGTTGAAATGGCTTTATCGAGCAAATGAGTCACCGCAAATGAAAACGCTTGAATTTTTGAGCGCTCTTTTTCTTTTGGTAACGAGAGCTGCTGACCTAATGCAATCACATCATAAAACGGACAAATCCCAATGAATTTGCGTATTTTGTGCGAGGTAAGCAATATGTTGGCTTTTTCAGTCGCATTCATTTTGCTTAATGACTGAGCATCAAACCAAATTTCTCCTTGTTTGAGGGGCAATATGCCAGCAATACTTTTTAATAAACGTGGATTTTTCCGCGCCATTAGCACCCATAATGCCAACTAATTTTCCTTTTGGAATTTGACAAGAAATATTGGTTGCCGTATGGTTGACTGAGTTGTTTAATGTTAACTCATATTTTTGTCTAAAAGATAGGCTACCTGAGTAGCCTATTGTAATGCTATTTCAAAATAAACATCGGTGTGTTGCTGATAGGATCACGATGAATGATGACATCTAAATCAAACACATCCTTCAGTCAACTCTTCGGTCATCACTTCATCAGGTGTACCTTGTGCCATCACTGCACCTTTTTCATCACGATTACAGTGATCGCAATAGCGGCTGGCTTGGTTGAGATCATGCAACACCGTAATCACGGTTTTGCTGTTTTGTTGCATCTGTCGCATCATGCCCATGAGTTCTGCCTGGCGGTTTAAATCCAGCGTAAGCTGGTAGGTTCATCAAGCAGCACTAATTCAGCATCTTGCGCAAGCGTCGCGGCTAAAAATACCCGTTGTTGCTGACCACCAGATAAATCCGGAAACCAACTGTTCGGCGAGTTCGGCAGTTTGGGTTTGCGCCATCTGCCCAAGTGACCAATTCTTCATCTTTTTGGCTGAGTTTACCCCTAGAGGTTTACGTAAGGCGAACGCCCGTAAGCGATCAATTCGCGTACTTTAATGCCTTCAGGTACTAGGGTGTTGCTGCGGGAGAAAAGCCACCTTGGGCATATTCTTTAGGGCTTTTTGCCAAAAATATCCTGACCTTTATGGGTGATTGAGCCTTGTTTCGTTTAAGCAAAGGAGCCACCGCTTTTAATGTGGTGGACTACAGCAACCATTTGGGCCGATTAAAGCAATCACTTTATTTTTTTCGAATTTTAGCGACAGATTTTTAAACCACGAGTTTATCTTGATAACCTAAAGATAAATTATTGATTTCAATGCTCATTATTTAGTTCTCATCAATAGTAGAAGAAATATGGCGCACCGATAATCGCGGTCAGAATACCCGCTGGTAGTTCAGTTGGTGGGTCAATCACCCGCGCCAAAATATCCGAAAGTTGTAGTAAGAGGGCACCAATAATCAAGGCTGCCGGTAATAGGGTGCGATGTCCGCCGCCGATCTAAACGACGGGCAGATGCGGCGCAACTACCTAAAAAGGCAATCGGACCACAAATTGCCACAGCTGTAGTGGAAAGAGCTACCGCCACACTAAAACGCTAATTTGCACTTTATTTACGGTCACCCCCAAGGTAGAGGCTTTGATCCACTCTAAACCAGGGTGTCGAGATCGCGACAGAAAAATAAATAGCAAGAGCAGTAATACGATTAACCATGGCAATACCACATTTAAATAAGACCAGCTACGCCCCACAGGCTTCCGTGAGCCATAACATCGCTGTAGTTGATCTCGACTGGATTGGTAAGCATTAGATAATGACTAATAGCAGCCCATAATGCGGAAAGTGCGACCCCAATCGATTGCCATTTTGATAGGACGGAAGTTAAAACCGCACACGATCCATAAAATGACAAAAGAGCACGCACCTAAAAAGGCAAAAATTGGCATCCAGTAAAATGCTAAGTTTGGTAAGAACATCAATACCGAAAGCAGCAACCAACCCCGCCGCATTGTTAATCCCTAAAATATCGGGAGAAGCAAGCGGATTACGCACTACGCTTTGCACTAACACACCAGAAATCGCTAAGGCTCCGCCTAATAAAAATCGCTAATACCGCACGGGAGGCGATATTCCATCAAGGTAGAGCTTTTTATCGTCAGGCTGAAAGGCCGCCCAAATTTCCTCAAAGGAAAGCGTATAAGTGCCAAGGCGAATACTTAACCCAAAGAGTAGTACCATCAGACTAAGCGTGACGACATAAAAAGCCGATAGCGCGAAAAAGATACATGAGAGGTTCGCATTAGTGTCTCCTCTGGCAAATAATACAAAGCACCGGTGCACCACCAAGGCAAGCACCGCACCAGCAGGCACTTCACTAGGGAAGTTGACCGCACGGGCAATGGTATCTGCAGCGAGCATTAAAATTGCACCGAGTAACATCGCCATAGGGAGCGATTTTCGCAAGTCATAACCAATCCAATAGCGAGCAAGATGGGGCACGAGGTAAGCCGATAAAGCGCAACAGGGCCAGCAACACTCACGCTTGAACCCACAATCAATAACGCTCATGATGTTAGCGTACCAACGTAAACGGAAGAGATTGATACCTAGGGAACGAGCGGATTCATCACTTAAATTGGAGTAAAGTTTAAACGACTCTGCAAAAGAATAGACAGAAAAAGTGCGGTCAAAATAAAGAACGGAAATAACGTCAATAATTCATTCCAACGAGCATGTGCAATGCCGCCAGCTAGCCAACTCATAATACCGAAGGCATGATCTTCTGCGATAATGAGCACCAATTTCGTGAGCGCTGCACAAAGTAGTGATACGGCAATCCCCGCTAAAATCACTCGGCTACGATCTCCACTATTATCTTTCCAACCATTGCTGATCAGCATCACCACAAACCAACCCAGACCGCCACCGATACTCGGCAACTAAAGGCAATGCTATAACCAGAAAGAATCATAGGGCTAAAACGCACTGGCGGTTACCATCGCAAAGGCTGGCTCCGAGTTCACGCTGAGTAATGTAGGGAGGCAAGGGATTGCGCGTAATGGTTTGTAACAACGCACCCTGCCACCGCAAGATTGGCACCCCAAAATCATGCCAACTAATGCGCGTGGTAGGCGTAAATCGGTTACGGTGATTTTGGCAATTTCATCGCCATCGGGGAGGAACGCTTGTAACGCTGCAAGCGGTCGAATTTCGATGGGATAATATAAAAACAGGCTTCCCATAATAGGAAAGCCAGAATGATAAAGGAAGTCCCCAACGGAAAGCAGACTTCATCATTATTTTTGCTTCACGAAAACTCTTCAATTTGTTTTGCCATAATTTTTGCTTGCTTCTAAACCGCGACCACGCGCCCACATGTCGGAGTCAACACTGTAAACAGTGGTTCGCTTTTTACCGCAGGAATGGCTTTCCAAAGTGGCTCAGCTTCCCATTTGCGCGCAATGCTTTCATCACGATAATGGGCAATGAACAAGTATTCTGGTTTTTCCATCACTAATTGTTCAAGGTTGATTTCCACGAAAGCCTGATCGCTATTGAGTTTGCTGTAAAACCTAATGTCGTTAAGAAACTACCCACATAGCCATTGTCATTTTGGATATTAAATTTATCTTCTCGGGAAGTACCAAATGAGGCTTTTTGCCTGGTACACCTAAATTTTTTCGATCGTTGGCATGTAATCATTATGTTCATTGATCTTCGCTTTCATTTCAGCGCTTTTACCGACTAAATCACCAATTTTCTGCGCAGTTTCAAGATTTTTCTTGGTAGCTTTCATGACGGGAATCAAACATCACCGTTGGCGCAATCAATTCTTCAAATACTCGCAGTATGGCGAGATGGATCAGCAATAATTAAATCAGGGCTTTGAGAGAAGCAATCACTTCAAGACTCGGTTGAGAACGTAAGCCAACAGATTGCCATGCGGCAATTTTTCGCAACTTGAGGCAAATACGATCGACTTTGTTATCGTCAGCCACACCTACGCGGGCTTACACCGACTTGGGCTAACGCATCCACAAAAAGAATATTCCAATGCCAACACGGCTTGGGGTTTTATCAAGGGTAAATCACCTTTGGCATCTTTAACCGTCACGGCGCTAGCAAATGCAGATGCCATTAACAATGCGGAAGCTAAAGTAGTTTTGAATAATTTTTCATAGTTGTGTCCTCAATAATAAAAAGCGTTCAAATTATACACGAATTTTATGAATTGAGAATAGTTATTTTTATATTTTGAGTAATAGAAAGAAATAAAACGGCATATTTTGAAAATATGCCGTTAGGTTAATGTGCGAAATCTTTCTGTTGCGTTAATAGCATCCAAATCAAGCAAAGGGCACCGATAAGTGCGGTCAATGTGCCGATGTAAATATGGGAAAACAGTGGATATATAAAATCGCTAAATCGGCCAGTAATCAGTAATAATGCCCCAATTAACGCACTGGTGAGGTAAAAGCTGTGACTGACGAGCTTTTAATAAACATACGGGCGAAGTGTGGTGCGATTAAGCCGATAAAGCCAATAGTCCCTGTTTGAGGAATGGTCGCGCCGACTAATAAAGCCACCAAAGGTACTGATGAAAAAGCTACGTTTCGGATCTACGCCTATGGTGCTCGCTGTTTCTTCACCCAAAGGTGAGTAAATCTAAGTATCGGCGAGTGTGGTATAAACAGAAAATTCCCGCCAGAACAATCGGGAGTGAAAATAAGCAGTGTATCTAATCTAGCCCACATCAATGAGCCTTGTAACCAACGGTAAAGTTCAGCTAATGCCCATGGGCTTTCAGCGTTGGAGAGCAGTAATGCGATGCTGACCCAAGCAACATATTGACGGCTAAGCCGCTTAGAATCATCATCGTGGTGCCGTAGTTTTTTAGCGATCAAAATACACGATTAAAAACTTAAAAGCGCGCCAATTACACCCCCAGCTAAGAGCAGTGAAATGGTACGGGCAAAATAATAAAGGATAAATACACTGGCAGCCGTTGCTGCGCCAGCGCTACTGCCGAGTAAGCCGGGCTCGCCAATGGATTTTGGAAAATGCCTCGCATCGCATTGCCGGCAATCGCGAGACTTGCTCCCGTCAATAAAGCTAAGTCAACGCGCGAAAACGAATATCCCACAGCACCATCGAACGCATATCCGTGAGCACACCATCCGCATTTTTGAGATGGGCAAAGTCGCTTAGCTGATGATAAATCGCAAAGCCGCTAATCAACAGCAACGCGAAGAAAAGTGCGGTATTTAATTTTAGTGTTTTGGTCAATGAACAATTTCCTATGTAATCCAAATATCATTTGTTAATTTGATTTTTGTCATCTCCTCTAACCCTCTTTGCTATGAGGGGATTATAGTGTCGGGATTTATAATTCTGATGTTTTATTTTAATCATTTATACATAAAAGCTGTAAATACATTATCTCTGGGCTAATCTAATCATGCACTTTCTCTCTTTAGTAGAGAGGGTGGGATTATAGTGTCAAGATTTATAATTTGATGTTTTATCTAATCATTTATACATAAAGACATATAAATATGCCATCCAGGGTTAATTTAATGACGAAACTCCCTCTTAGCAAAAGAGGGGTTAGGGAGACTGGTCAGCCACATTATTTTAATTGTTGATAAATCTTCTCCGCCCCTCACATACGCCGCGATCGAAGCAATAGGTATATTTCATCGGGATGCTGACAAGCGGTTGGTTTTTGAAAAATCTTGCAACATAGGTGGTGCAGTAATTCAGCTTGCGCATTGTAACCTTGTTTGTCAGTCAGAGAAATCAGCTACATTCGGTTGGCTTAAAAATCACTTTTTCTAATGAGAAATTTTGTGCGGTAAGTGGTGTTTTTAACGGTGTTAATCCGAGTAAATTTAACAGCACGGGATATTGCGGATAGTAACTCTCTACCACTCCTGTTTCCGACAAAATTAGTGTGTCGGTAAGCGGTCGATTTAAAGTGAAAGTTTTGCGATTTGAGTTTTTGTTACTAAATCAGACGCCTTTTGCTCATTACCCAGTTGTTTGCCTAAGTCTAAATTAGCGTAAATAATTCATCTGGCGTTTGTGGACTGTCGTTAATCGGGATAATCTCTCACATTGAGTTTTTCAGCTCTGCAGACTAATTGTGGATAAAAAGGTTTCGTTAATCAGAATCGTTTTATCCAAATAGGCAATAATTCCGTTAATTGCGGTTCTAGTACAGGTTTGTCGGTATTAATTTTTATCCAACATCATCAACGGATTTTTGAATAAGGTGACTGTGCAGCAATTTGTGAAGGCTCAGCCAGTTCAATAAGTAATCTGTCGCTGCAAAGCGTAAGCGAGACAAATTGTTCCGAAGCCTGAGCGGTAAACGGAAGGAAAAGTGCGGTTAAAATTAAGCGAGTTTTTTGCATATAGATAATGATACGCTACGCCATTAAGAATGAAAAAGGCGTGCTAAGCACGCCCTTATTAGTGGGTAATAATTAGAACGATCCTTTTCAACCCAACGTAAACATTACGTCCTTCTTGACCATAGCCAAGTACGTTTTTCATATTTTTTTATTGAATACGTTGTTAAGGTTCGCATAAATCGTCAAGCTATCCCGCTACTTTATAGTTCACGCCTAAGTTTGCCAAGGTGTAAGATGGCAATTTCACTTTATGTGTGCTGTAAGTTGGTGAATAGTAGGTATCCATGCGTTTGCCTGTGTAAGATACATTTACATCCGCACCCAATTTTTCAGTGATTTGGTATGCTAAGCCCGCGTTCCCGCTAAATGTTTTGGACGACGAGCTAATTCAGCACCTTTGCTGTCTCGGGTTTGCGTGTAGGTGTAGTTAGCATAAGTAGTTAATGCATCGGTGATTTTTACCGTTGTAAGCCACTTCAACACCTTTCACTTTGCTCTTACCTTCAAGGTTTACGGCACGGCTTGTATAAGTGGTAAAGTTGATTACTTCGCTGCTAATCGCATTTTTCACGTTACGAGCGAAATAAGTCACATCAAAGCTGTGACGACCATCATTAGTTTCAAATAAGAAACCAACATCGCCACCTAAACTTTTTCTCTGGTTGTAAATTAGGGGTTGCTGATATAGCGCGCGTTGTAGCCGTAATATTCAGTGATCGTTGGGTTTTGAATCGCTCGAACCGAAAACCTGCATGTGCTTTCACGTTATTGTGTAAACGATAAGCGCCTGCGATACGGCCAGTCCATGAATTTTCGTATTCAGAGCTGTCGGTGCACGACCACTAATATTTAAACTATGATCTGCATCGTGCAGTAAGCGATATTCTGCCGCTGCTTTTTCTCAACAAGTATTGCCAGCATTGTTGAAATAAGACGAGTTGAAATCTGTTTTTGATAGTCAGTTAAGAAGCTTAAAACCTGTGTGAGAGTGCCTTCACGATCGAAATTGACATCTAATTGATAGTTTGCGTTGAGTTTTTCGCATCGTAAGCCGATGTGTAAAACCACCGTATCGCTGTCAGTTTTGAGATGGCTTACGCCTACCTTGTGTTTAAGCAATTCATCATCGTTACCAAAGAAACCACTTAATTTGAATAAGGTGTCACGTGTGCGGTGTGGTGGCCTTTTTCATCCGTTGCGCTGTTATCAAAGTTAGCAGTTTGGCTGCTGTGAGAGGGTTAAGAAATCAAAACCTTTTTGGTTATCGTCATAGCCGAAAACGAAGAGAAGCGTTATCACGGTGGAATTTATCGCGTTCGCTTGAACCACCAGTACTTACCGCTGTGCCATCTTGCGCGGTGTAGTTAAAGCGGTTTTGCTGAGTGCCGAAATGCCTTTGGTGTGGTGGCTATCACCGTGTAAAGCATAATAGAAATTGTTGTTTGAACCTCGAAAGGGTTAATGAACCACTCTACTGTGCACGGTTCGAGCCTGTACCAAAAATCGTAATCGACGTTGAAAAGTTTGCCTTTTTCTATGCCTTTCTTCGTGGTGATATAAATCACACCACCCATAGCATCACTTCCCAAAGGGCGGATTGCTCGCGCGTAAAGACTTCGATGCGGTCGATATTGCTTAATGCTAATCCACCGAAATCAAAGCCACAGCCAGAAACTGGGTTCACTTTCACGCCATCAATAATCACGGCTGTGTGGTTTGCATCCGCACCGCGTACACATTGGTTAATGTGCCACGACCGCCCGATGACTCACGGCTAAACTTGGTACAGTTTTTCAATACGTCGCTGACATAAGTTGCACCACGTTGTGCAAAAATCTTTTTCAGTTAAAACGGTAACAGATGAGAGCGGTTTGATGAAGGCTAGTTGGCGTGGCTGAGGCAGAATAGACGTTAATCACATCTAATTTTGCCACGTCTTCAGCCGCCGCTAATGCTGGAATCGCTAATAAAATCGCTGAAGTAATCACATCATTTTAAAATCCCTAGGATAAAAGTCTGTATAAAAGCGCCAGCAGTTTACACATTTGAGGCTTGGCAAGCAAACTCTATCATGATGAAAAATAACTCATCATCAAAAATGAATGGGATTTGAGATGCGAAAAATAAGATATTAACTCAAAAAATTAAGCTATCATAACGACCATTTTTCTTTATATATCTCTATATCTCGGAATTTTTATGAACAAACTTAAAATTGTCTTATTAAGCGCAGTTGCACTAGGATTATTTGCTTGTAAAAAGCCAACCTGTACCAAAGAAAACGGTAAAAACCGGTTTTTTAAAAAGATGAAATTAGTCAAGCTGGGTTGAATAACCCGAAAGACTACAAGCGTTACTATTACTCTTGCAATAACGCAAGAAACAGGTGAGACGTCTATTTTAGTAACCTATTTCCCACTTTCAAGGAAAGTCGGTTGAAAAGATGATCTCGGCTTCTATTTTCAGTTAGATGGCGGCAAAGCCAATGCCGTTTGATCATCTTGAAAATAAAGTGTTGAATGCGAGAGGAAATCGATTTGAGGGTGACATACCGTTCTACCTACCCCTATTGCAGGTAATTGCGTGAATTTAGTCGCACGTGAACGCAGCTCAATCTGATTACAAAAATTATCAAGGAGATGCAGTTGCCTTGGTTAGGTGTCGAAAGGTTAGTATGAAAATAAAGGGTTAAAAAGCTAGTTGGCTTTAACCCTTTCGCTAATGTTGGTCACTACAATTTTTGAGCCACTTGAGAAGCTCACTTGTTTTGGCTTGTTAATCGCACGGATGTCAGCCGTTTTGCTGAGAAAATTGCTTGTGCAGCTTCTGGAAGTTCGCCTCAATGGTAGTGCGTGATGGTAATTTCCATTTGCTTGTCACTAGCAAGTGGCGGTTCAAATTCAAGTGGTAACTCTTTTTGAATACAATGGTGTTTTGTTTTCCAATCACATAAGAGAACCCAGCCAAGTAGATTGGATTTGGTTTTTGCCTTTATTTTGAATCTGATAGGGATTAATGTAACATAAGATTGATTGTTTTCTTCTGTCTGCACGCCACGCGCAATAAATTGAATGCTTACGTTACGATTAAATTGCTCAAGCTCTTCATTTGAGGTGCGCATTTTTGCGACTCTTTTGGTTTGAGGTTTTTGTACTTTTTAACTGGCGCTGGTGCTGGCGCTTTTAGTCTGTGCTTTGAGTTTTAGTTGGCGTTTTATTTTCTGTTTTTCAGCCGCAAAAGCGTTTGGGAAAGATTAACCCAGCTTCACGCATCGCATAAACGATAGCCCATGAATACTTTTTCATATTTTCTCCAGTTATTTGATAAGTGGTACCAAACTCAGTTGTAAATTTTCAGAGATGACTTGATTGAGTAAATCAATGTTTGGATGTTTTCCTGGGTATTGTTTGGCATCTTCAACATGTTCAGCAAACCATTCTAGCCCTTGTTGCGCTACAAGCGGTCAGTTTTCCATCGAATTTTGCAAATAGGGCATGATGAGGTTTTAATGAGCCTAATTTGCCCCTCAATCGCAGGAATCGTGTGAATAACTTCTCCTGTGGCGTTTTTAACGTCTAAACCGCGAAGATGATCGATAGCGGGAAAGCTGGCTAAATAATCTTTGAACTGCATAAGTCTCTCCAATGATAAAAAGATTAATAATTATATCAGTCTTTTAGTTGCTCATTCGTATTTATTCTTTCTCTTTTTAGGCTAAATCGCTTTAGCAAAATATCTTTTGGCAACCGTTTGCAATAGCCATTTTAAGCGACTATCATTAACTTAGAAACTCAAACAAAACAAACACAAAGGAAATCATTATGGGTCAATTACACTCACAATCTGACATTGTGCTGATTGGTGCGGGTATTATGAGTGGCACGCTTGGCACGCTGTTAAAAGCTTTAATGCCGAGAAAAGCATTACCATTTTGAAGCTGAACCAGATATTGCGTTAGAAAGCTCTAATGAATGGCATAATGCAGGCACAGGGCATGCTGCACTTTGTGAACTAAACTATACGGCTGAAAAGCAGATGGCACTATTGATATTAGTAAAGCACTTGATATTAACGAAAAATATCAGCTTTCGTTAGAGCTTTGGTCATATTTGGTGGAAACTGGCTGCATTGAAAATCCAGCGGATTTTTATCCGTAAATTGCCACATATGAGTTTTGTGCAAGGCGAAAAAGATGTCAAATTCTTGAAAAACGTTTTGAAACCCTTTTCAACTCATCCACTATTTGAAGGGATGCAATTTTGCTGATGATGCAGAAACGTTAAAACAATGGATTCCATTGATGATGGAAAACGCGTGTGAATAAAGAGCCAGTTGCAGCAACGTGGATGGAGCATGGTACTGAGTGTTAATTTTGGGAGAGTTAACCCGTAAACTCTTTAAGCATTTAGTCAAATCAGGTTGCCGTTTTAGAAGTGAATCATCCGGTTTGTGGCTTAGATAAAACCGCAGAGGGTTGGCGTTTATCTGACAAAAGATGCAAGCGGTCAAATTTTCCAACACGATTGCAAATTTGTCTTTCATTAGTTGTGGCGGCGGCTCACTTAACTTTATTACAAAAAGCCATATTCAGAGGCAGAGACATATTGGCGGTTTCCCAGTAAGTGGTATTTTCATGGTATGCCGTAATCCTGAAATTGTGGAAAAACACTATGCTAAAGTTTACGGTAAAGCGAAATTGGTGCGCCACCAATGTCGGTGCCGCATTTAGATACCCGCTGATTGAAGGTGAAAACCTTGTTATTTGGGCCTTTTGCTGGCTTTACCACGAAATATTTTGAAAAACGGTTCGCATTGGGATTTCCCAAGTTCATTTAAGACAGATAATTTCGTTACTTTAGCGCTTACGGGCTGCAAAAATATTCCGCTCACGCAATATTTAATTAAGCAAGCACTTTTGACGAAAAGAACAACGCATGGAAGATTTACGCGATTTCGTGCCTGATGCTAAAAAGTGAAGACTGGGATGCGATTATCGCAGGTCAACGCTGCAAATCATCAAAGATCAGCCGAATGAAAAAGGTGTGTTATGCTTTTGGCACGAAGTGATTACTTCGGAAGATAAAAAGCATTGCAGGCCTACTGGTGCATCTCCGGCGCTTCAACTTCGGTGGATGCGATGTTAAGCGTACTTAGCCAATGTTTTATTGCAACAACTCAGAATTAGCAGAGAAATTAAAAGCAATTGTAGCCAACTTATGGTGAAAAATTGCGAGATAATCCACGCTGATTCATGAGGTAAGAGCAGCTGAAAAAAATGGTTAGGGTGTGTAGGTGGTGATTTAAATGAGCTAAAGGGGCGTACGATGTACGCCCCTTTGTTTGATATGAAACAAGTCAATCACTTATTTCTTCGCTTTTTCTCTTTTACAAAGGTTTTTCCATCAAACGATAATAAATGCGTTCTGAGGTCATTTTCCCGTTACCGCAGGTATCTTCAAATTCATGTACGAGCGGGAAGCTAAAGCGGTTATTTTTCAAGTCGTAATCAAAATAGGCATTCGATTCTGGTAAATCATTATTCGTATATGAGATAAACGATACCTCAATATTAGAAGTTGGTTTTTTACCTTGAATCAGATTGGCTTCTTCTAAACCTTTTTCCGTAATTTGATAAAATTTCGCTGCGATTGCATGATGACATTGACTGTAGATGTCAGAGGTTTCTATATAATAGTAAGGTTTTCCATTCAATTTAAGCGGTACTAGTCTGGTTATAAAAGAGCTTAACTCATTAACTTCCGTTTTTCCAAGTGCCATTAGGTAGCTGATAACGCCAAATGCTGCCATATTCGTGCATTGTCCCGCCAGATTGCCAATCCCAAACAAGAATTTGCAGTTTTTGGTCTTTTTGAAGTGAGCATGCCAACACCCACTTCAGGTCCTTTTTCCAAGTGCAGAATTTGCCTTCTAATTTTTCAATTTTGGCTAGTGCATCTTTAAAATGTTTCTCTGAAGACTGGTATTTTTTTCTTCATTGTTTTTCGTTATAGTTGCCGTAGGTTTCCATCTCTGAATAACTTGCTGCTAATTCTGTATCAATGATTTCACATTGGTTAGCGTAAGCGGCAGAAGAAAAGAGACACAGGCAAAGTAAGGTTTTTTTCATAGAGCGTTCCTTTTTAAGATTATCTTTCGCAAGCAGAGAAGGTGATTGTGCAATTCGCTGAATTTCGCTTTTTACAGGCTGCCAAGGCTTCTTGTTCAACTTTTCTTCTAGCTTCATTCTGACATTGCGAACTGCGGCATATTTTTTTCAGGAGAGTCTCCTGTTGCCAATGCAACACAAGCATGATTAGCTTCTGTCACAATTTGACAATGTTGTTTATTTGCATCATTTGAAGCAAGCTCACAATCCTTTAGTGCTTTATTTTGAGCAGGCTTTATCATACCTCCCTCGCCATAACCAAAAGCACCATTTTGTGGATTATAAGCAATTACACTCCACCAATTAGGAAAATCTAGAAGTGGCGGTTGTGGTGGATACGACATTTGATCTTCGATTGAAGGTGTTGTTGCAAAAGGCTGAAACGGATAAAGCACATAAAGCTAATGTAAGTGATTTTCATATAATCCTGTTAGGGCGTATTTGATACACTCTAGATTGATTTTCAAGCGTTTATTGATACATATAGTATTTATAATTTCGCGTCTAATTGACGAATTTCAATTTGGCAGTTTTTAGCTTTGCTGCTTGGCAATTCAATAACGCTTCTGTTCAACTGCTGCCACAGATGCCAGAACGAGAAGAAGTAGTCAATCTCCGTTTTTTATCTTTTTGACGATGCCATAGCAAGACAGCCATTTAATTGTGTTGCCGCCCTTCGCATTCTCCTCGTTCTGCTTTTTCACAGTGCATTCTTGCATCCATAATCGCCACAGATTCGCCTAAAAAGCCAGTTGACCATCCCCAATCTCCAGTGGCTTTATTGATGGCAATGGCAGCATAGTAGTCAGAACCTACGGGTGGCCCTACTTGCGCATTTGAATATCCTCCTTGCGGAGGGGCTGAATTATAGATAATCATTCTTCCATCAGGACCAATAATTCGGCACGTTCCAGTTGCTAGGGTCAAATTGCCCACCACAGCTATTCGCATAAGGGCTGCAAGCAAGCATCATTAATAGAATTAACCAATATTTTTCATTTTTATTCCTTGTAAAAAGTGAGAGAAATTTGACCGCTCTTGTATCAAGAAGATTAAGGTCAGTGCGAAACTTTTTAAAATTCATGCACAAGTATTTATGCTAGTCTTGTGAGAATTTTCCCCATAAAAGTTTATCAATAAAAGTATTTATAATGTGCGTCTAATTGACGAATTTCAATTTGGCAGTTTTAGCTTTGCTGGCTTTGCAATGAGATAAGGCTTCCTGTTCAACTGAGCCACAGATGCCACTATGAGAGAAGAAGTAATTCCAATTCCCTTTTTATCTTTTGACGATGCCATAGCAAGACAGCCACTTAATTGCGTCGCAACCACTTCGCATTTTCCTTGTCCTGCTTCTTCACAATTCATTATGCATCCAGCGAAGCATCATTAGCACCTAATTGACCTGTTGACCATCCCCAAGCTCCAGTGGCTTTTTATTGATAGCTATCGCAGCATAGTAATCAGAACGTGGTGGTGCTACTGGTACATTCTGAATAACCACTAGAATATCCGCCTTGAGATGAGCAATTTGATTATAACCATAGCTGCATAATGAAGGATCATTCTGCAATGCCCCTCTGGTTGCATCATAAGTGGGATTAGCATAGGTATTGCCAGCAAACATTGTTAATAGGATTAACCAATATTTTTTCATTTTTTATTCCTTGTGAAAAATCCTGTGAGGTTTGTCTCCTCTTTATGGTAAAAAGCATATTACTAAGCAAGCTTTTTAGTTAAAAAACTTTGCATCTATACCATATAGCACATCTAAATCATGCTGTGGTAAGAAGTCTTTTTCTTTTACTTGATATTGCACAACTTTGTCATTTTGCAGCACTTTTTTCACCTCGCCTTTACCTTTCCAACAGAAAGAAACAATCTGATCTTTTGGTCTTTCAATGGTAAGCGTAAAATCCGCAATAGGTTTTGCCCAGTTTGCTCCAGTTTTGAGAATATAACCTAGCTCACGGTAGTATATCCCTTGATTAGATTTTGCTTTTACTGATTTTTTAAATGATGGATCAATACAAAAAGTATCGGCAAACTTTTTATAATTCACGAGATCATGAAGCCCCATGCCAGATCCTAAAAGAGGGACATATTCGTGCTGAATTTGAGTAGTTGAATTGCCTTTAAAGGTTTGTTGCCAGCTATAAATAATTTGTCCACCCCAAAAGGCTACCATATCGACATCTTCGCCATCTTCAGATTTGTATGAATATTTAGCAAGACGTGGGTCCTGACATTTCAAGATTTTTCTTATTTGCAGAATCAGATTTACGTAACCAAGGCTCCATTAACTCTTCTTCAGTTAAACCACAGGCACGAAGAATGTCCGTGACATCGTGAGAAACAAATTCTCTTTTCTCTGCATCATCTGCATTTTTTTGGTTTCGTAAAAGAACGCGCGTACATGAGTCGTCGGTTTGATTTCTTTGCCATTCGCATAAATCTTAAAAGAATTGATTAAACTTTGGGTGTCAGCAAAATCAGCCGTAATCGTGCAGCATCACTTCCGGTAATGGGAATAGCACCGTCTCAGTAATGTCTTTATCGGTTAGATTGCGATATTCATATTCCACCTTAATTTTATCTTGGCTGATAAATAGGTTTTCTTTTTGCATCGCAATGTGTTCATTCTTAATATATTCCACACCACCAGTAGAGACTGTTCCCGTACTGTCGTTAGCTTGAGCCATAAATGGAAGACAAAGAATCGTTAAGAGAAGAGACTTTTTCATGATTGGTGTTCCTTGTAAAAAGTGAGAAAAATTTGACCGCTCTTGTGGTAAGGCAATTAACGTATTGTGTATTTTTCAAATACGCTACAAGCTAAAACAATTTTTGTTTTGCTTGGCTAATTTTAAAACCGTGTTTTTCTTTATTTGAACAAGTTAATGAATCGCCCGAAGCAGTGCATTGCCAGCCTTTGCCTTTAATTGTTTCACCATCTTTTAAGATTGGTGAGTCTGGTACAGCGGGGGTATCACTTGCACAAACAAGTGAAGCCTTTCCTGTCGCGCCAACAGAAAATAGCTCGCCCCATTCGAATTCACAATCTTTCGGACGTGGTAAAATCGGTTTTCCTTTAATTTTAGTAACACATTCAACTTTGGGGTTTAGACCAGGAAGGTCGCCAGAGCAATAAATAGCGTCATTAGCCGTGCGGAAACTGATGAAAGAGTCTGAGTTTGATGCTGTTTCTATTTGCGGGGTTAAGGCAAAGCTAGAAATAGAGAAAGTACATAAAGCGAATACAAATAATTTTTTCATGATGAATCCTTATTGAATGGAGAGATTGGTAAAATTCCTACAAAATTTAACCGCTTGCAAACCCTTTTGAATTGCTAGGTTATTAGTTTACTTGTTTTATTTCTTACAATAAAGGTAGGATAATAAACTTAACAATAATGGGCATAAAAAAAATAAATATAAACCGATGAGGTTTTGGAATATGCCATCATAATTGGTGCCTTGTAGCCCATTCAAATTAAATAAATATTTCCCGAATACTCCAGCTTCCGCCATCCATAGTAACATCGCAAAGCGACGATAAAAACGTTGAAAAATAGCAAAAAAGAGATAGCTAAAAGTGGTAATGGCAATAAGTTTAAAAATAGATATCAACAGAATGCATTAGATTTTTAGCGACTGGGTCATTCAACGTTAAATCATAACCACTAACCTGCAGACCAATGCACGCCAAAGTTGTGCCAGAAATAAGCACTAAATAACAACATGGCGAAATGTATTAAAAAGAGTAGGCCTTTCATTTGGAACACCTCAAGTGATAAAGAGGAAGATGCTATCCTTGGCGTCTTTTTCGGGGCTCAAGTTATGAGCATTGTCCTGCTGCACGTAATAAATCATTACAAGAACCGGTAGATTTAGCTGTACCACTGCTACCGCCATTACATACTGCACCAGAAGTTGCTGGGCCAAAGAAGGTTAATGCATTGGTGACATAACATTGCGTGAGCGTTTGCCAACAGTTGCGGTAAAGTTAATTTGTACGCCTCGTTTGATCGGTTGCTGATTTTTACTGCACTGGCATCAGTATTTCAGTGCAAATGCCGCTTTTTCTTGCGTTTTTCTTCAGAAACAGTTGCACTGTTTAATGCACTACATCCAGTTAAAGTGAAAGCCAAAAGTGAGGCTAAAAACAACAGTTTTCATGTTCATCGTATTGCTCCCTAGTAATCAGGATGGAGAAAAATTGAATAACAGGCAAAGTTTAATTTGACCTAACTTGCAAAGTTGAGTGTATTCTAGTACTAATAATTAAAAAGCGTAAACTGTTAATTTATATTTTTAGATAAAATAAGCGTGAATTTTTAAAACTCACGCTTTTTAAGGCTGACAAGCGGTTAAATTTCCGGATTTTTTGCAACCGTTTTGCCAACTGAGTGCTTGGGAGATCGCTATCGCCGTTTCTTTTACGGCTTCGTGTAAGAAATCTGTCCCGATTTGAGCAAGACGCGAAAACTGACATCGATACTGATAATGCGTAATCCAATCTCATTTTTAAAATTGAAAATCGATACACAATGCAGGTAACTCCAAGTTCATTTTCTCTTTATCTAATGCAAAACCCTTGTGCACGAATCTCATCTAGCTCTTTTTCTCATTGTTGATATCAGTAATAGTATGGCAAGTAAGCTGTTGAATATCTGCTTGGTGGTTAACCCAATAATGCATTAAATAAGTACTTGCTTTTTATCGAAGGCTAAATAAAGCTTACCCATACCAGAACAATAGAGGTTGAGTCGTTGTTCTGATATAAAGCACGAGTGCGCAACATACCAGTCGTTGGCTCAAGTTTATAACATAATGGCATGATTAGTTTTCTCGCATTGAAAGATTCACAGTCGCCAATGTTTGAGGTTCAGGCTCTCTAAATAAGGTGAAGCAAGATGGATAATATTCATAGAGGAAAAGCATTTTATGCCCAATAGCCAAACATTTTTGTGGTAAGTCGATAACTGCCAGCAGTCGTTGCTGCTTGAATAAATCCTTCCGTTGCAAACCTCGTAATGAGTCGGGTGCATGTACTTTTATTTAATCCAGATAATTCGGCTAATTTTGCTAATGGACAGCCATTTGGATAATGACTTAATAAATCAATCAATTCAATCATGAATTAGGCTTTGGCTTTCACTATCTTCTTTCATGCCATCTCTGAAAACAAAATGATCTCAATTCACATTTTATCGTTTTACTGTGATCCGCTTCACAACTTTTTATTCCGCTATCTTAACGGCATTATCATAACCGACTAATATGCAAAAATATGAAAATGATATTTCGTAATATGAAAATTTAAGCCGTAAGGAGTGATTATGACTATTCGGGTTTGCATGCAGGCATTAAAAGCAGAATTTAAACGAGTCTTACAGCACGAAAGTAAAAGAAGAAACTGCAGAGGCGTGTGCGACTGTGTTTGCGGATACGACGCAAGCGGGATCTATTCGCATGGCGTTAACCGTTTTCCACGTTTTATTCAACAGTTAGAAAATGGTGATGTCTGTCCAGATGCTGGAACCCACGAAGGTTTTATCACTTGGCGCAATTGAACAGTGGATGCTCATCAATCAATTGGTAATTTAACCGCATGATGGATAGAGCAATGGAGATTGCGCGTGAACACGGTATTGGCGTAGTCGCACTTCGTAATGCAAATCACTGGATGCGCGGCGGCACCCTCATGGCAAGCAAGCAGCAGAAAAAGGTTTTGTAGGGATTTGTTGGACAAAGTGCATTAGCAGCTATGCGCACCTTGGGGGCAAAACAACCAAGAATCGGTACAAACCCTGTTCGTTATTGCTGTACATTTACACACCGATTACAATGGTAGATATGTCTTGTTCGATGTTCTCTTATGGTCAACTAGAAATTCACCGCCTACAAGGCAGACAAACAGCAGTGGATGCGGGATTTGATGATGAAGGTAATCCAAACACGCGAACCAAGTATTGTTGAGAAAAATCGCCGCTTGATGCCGATGGGATTTTGGAAAGCTCAGGTTTATCAATCGTGTTAGATATGATTGCAACACTTTTAGCCAATGGGGATTCTACGGCAGCAATTACTGAAGATAAAAGTGATGAATTTGGTATGTCGCAAATTTTTATTGCCATTAAGGTAGATCGTTTAATTGATGGAAAACCAAAGAAGAAAAATTAAAACGTATTATGGATTATGTAACGTCTGCAGAGCCATCTAATCCAGCACAGCCAGTCCGTTTGCCAGGGCATAAAACAGATTGTAGTTGAAGCCGACCATCATGCAAAATGGTATTCCAGTCGATGAATCAGTTTGGGGCAAAAATTAAAAGCGTTATAAGCCCAATAAGCGGTCAACTTTAGAGAAAATAATGCAAAGGGGGCAGCTCATGTATTTCGGTCATATCGCAAATTATCAACCAGCACATTATCCAAAGGCGATTCAGTTTGCTTTTGGATTATCTCAAACAAACAGATTTTTGAGAAGATGGAGGCGGGTGTATATGAACTTCAAAGGACGGGCAATTTTTGTCCAAGTATTGGATTTAACCACTCGGCTAAAGTGGTATTTCAGCCTGAAGTCCACCGTAATTATTTGATGTGCAATATCTGCTAAAGGTAAAGAAATTATGGCAGTTGCCGCTGATTTAGGAAACTAACCCAATTGCTCAAGTTTACTCGCCAGAACGTGATATTCAATATTATGCAGAGGTTTCTGGCGAAAACGAATTTCATTGTTTACCAGGTAATTTTGCCGTGTTTTTCCTGAAGATGCTCATCGCACCGCTATTTTTTGATGGCACGGAAAGTATTCGAAAAATTGTAGTGAAAAATCGCATTAAGTGAGTTGGAGGCAGAATAATGAAAGCTTGCCCAGTTAATTCGCGTTGTTAGAAGGTATTTGTGTTGCCATTCCAGCCATTATGTCTATTTTTGGTTTTTCTTAATGTTGTGTTGCGCTATGGCTTTATAGCAGCATTAGTGTCACTGAAGAAGTGTCTCGATATTTGTTTGTTTGGCTAACTTTTTAGGTGCGGTGTTGGTATTTAATGAAAGACAACATGTTAGTGTAAAATGTGTTCGTATGAAAAATTATCTGCTCGTGGACAGTCAGTATTATGATTATTGACTGATGGTATGATGCTATTTTGTTGCTATCTCATCGTTTCAGGTAGCTGGATTCAGTTTCAACTTAACTTTCAAAATAACTTAGCGCCAATTTCAGGTTTACCACAAGGCATTACTTATTTAGCGAGCGTGGTGGCAGGTGGGCTAATCGGACTCTTGTTGATTGCCAGAATTTTTAGCGGATGTGTGACACTTGCACAAAGGAGAAACAATATGACAGTGGTTATTTTTCTTTCTGTTTTATTAGGTGCACCTCCTTGGTGTTCCAGTCGCTTTTGGCGTTATTGATTTGCGGTGTTGCGTTAATGTTGCACTCAGATTTATTTGATGCACAAAATTTTAGCGCAACAAATTGTTAGCGGCGCAGATGTTTTTCACCATGGCGATTCCATTCTTTATTCTTGCTGGTGAGGTATGACATGAGGGTGGGCTATCCAAACGGATTATTGACTTACCAATGAAAACTAGTTGGCCACAACGTGGCGGATTAGGCTTTCTGTAGCCATTTTAGCTGCAATGATTATGGCTAGTCTTTCTGGTTCAGCAGTAGCTGATACCGCAGCTGTAGCAGCAATGCTATTACCAATGATGAAAACGACAGGTTATCCACTTGATCGCTCTGCGGGCTTTAATTGGTACAGTTGGTATTATTGCCCCAATTATTCCACCTTCATCCCATTTATTGTCTTTGGTGTGGCAAGTGGCGTTTCGATTACTAAACTTTTTCGGCGGGTATTTTCCCTGGAATAATGATGGGGCTTTTGCTTGGCACTGTTATGGTGGTGGCAGGCTAAACGCTTAGATTTAATGACATTCTCTAAAGCTCACCAAACAAGAGCTTTGCATATCATTTAAAAACAGTATTTGGGGCATTGTATTACCGGTAATTATTATTGGTGGTTTCCGCTCAGGTATCTTTACGCCGATCTGAAGCAGGGCCGTGGCAACGGCATATGCACTTGTTATTTCGCTCTTTGTATATCGTGAGTTAAAAGTTAAAGATCTCTATAAAGTCTTTTTGGCAGCAGCAAAAACAACAGCAGTGGTCATGTTCTTAGTTGCTGCGGCAAATGTGACAGGTTGGCTCATTACTGTCGCAGAATTACCAATCATGCTAACTGAATTGCTTGAGCCATTAATCGCGCATCCAACAACCTTATTATTAGTGATTATGCTTTGCGGTCTTTATTATTGAATGCTCATGGATTTAACGCCAACAGTGCTAATTTTGACCCCAGTATTGATGCCCTGATTGAAGAAGCAGGAATTGATCCCGTTTATTTCGGCGTCCTCTTTATCTTAAATACATCAATAGGCCGCACTCATACCGCCAGTAGGAAATGTGTTGAATGATTATGGAGTATCCAAACTTCCGTTTGATCAAGCTGCAAAAAGGTGTTTTCCTTATTTAATCATGATGATTATGTTGTTACTTGCCTTTGTGTTTGTACCAGAATTAATTTTGGTGCCATTACAATGGATTAGCTAACGTTTCTTAACCCTATGAGGAAATTACGATGAAATTATTCAATTTAAAAACTTTAAGTGCCCTTGTTGCCGGAATGAGTATGATGATTGCAAATGCTAATGCTGAAGTGTCATTACGCTTTGGCTATGAAGCACCGCGTACAGATACCCAACATTTAGCGGCAAAAATTCAACGAATTACTCAATGAAAAACAAAAGGGGAAATTAAACTTAAGCTTTTCCCAGATAGCACTTTGGGTAATGCACAAACTATGATTAGTGGTGTGCGCGGTGGTACTATTGATTTAGAAATGTCAGGTTCGCCAAACTTTACTGGTTTAGAACCAAAAATTAAATGTGATCGATATTCCGTTTATTTTTAAAGATCGCGCACATGTTTACAAAAAGTACTAGACGCAGATTGGTCAAGGTTTATTAAAAGATCTTGGAAGCACAAGGATTAAAAGGTTTAGCATTCTCGGGATGTTGGTTTCGTGCATTTTCAAACTCTAAACATCCAGTCACAAAAACCGGAAGATATTAAAGGCTTAAAAAGTACGGCACAAACCAAAAATCCTATGTACATTGAAGCATTTAAATTATTAGGCGCTAATCCGGTACCAATGCCATTAGCAGAGCTTTATACAGCATTAGAAACTCGAGCAGTAGATGCTCAAGAACATCCAATCGGTATTTTCTGGTCTTCTAAGCTTTATGAAGTACAAAAATATTTGAGTTTGACCAATCATGGTTATACCCCGTTAATTGTGGTTATGAACAAAGCGAAGTTTGATGCACTTAGCCCAGAACTACAAAACGCAATGGTAGAGGCTGCAAAAGAAGCAGGACAATATCAACGTGATCTGAATGCGAAAAATGAAAAGAAATTATTACGAATTTGCAAAAACAAGGTGTTGAAGTCATCGAGAAAGTCGATACTCAACTCGTTCCAAGCCGTTATTGCAGAGCAAGTGCGTAAAAGTTTCGTAGAAAAACATGGTGATGCCCTACTTAAACAAGTAGATGCATTAGCACTAATGTAGCAAGCGGTTGAATCGCAAACTTTGCAAAATCACCGCTTGTTTTTAGGAGCAAGAAATGAATTACTACCTTTAGATTGATTGTGCGGCACTTTTATTAAAAGCAGCGCTTATTAGTGAGATCGACGAAGTAGTAAGTTTAGCGCGAGAAATGTTTCTGTGCTGAGTGAACAAGCAGGGTATGCTGAACGGAAATGGAAGCGCTTTGGCAGGTTTGTGCCAAGGTAGTCAAACAGGTGATTGCACAAAAGTCATATTGCGGCAACCCCACGATAGCGTTGGCATTTCTGCACAAGGTAAAGGCGCTTATTAGATAAACAGCATCAACCGCTTGGACGAGCAATTACCTCATCTGATCAACGGGCATTACATATTGTCAAACAATGGCAAGCAGAAGGCATTCCGCAAGTACTATATCCGATTACCCGCCAAACGCTTTTGGACAGCATCCTGTTTCAATCCTTCGTTGGCTGAGAAGAACATGAGCCTGAGTGTTACAGCAATATTGGCGCAGTGTTGATGTCACATGATTATTTGCGTTTTTGTCTAACAGGCGAGCTATATTGCGAAGAAACGAATATTTCTGAGAGCAATCTTTATAATATGCAAACAGGGAAATATGACGAACAGCTTGCAGAAAAATTAGGTTTGCAAAATATTCTTGAAAAACTACGCCTGTAATGTGCACCGAATCAAGTGGCTGGATTTGTCACAGAAGATGCTAGCTAAATTAACTGGGCTAGTTGTTGGAACGCCAGTTGTGGGTGGGCTATTTTGATGTGGTTTCTACTGCTCTATTGTGCAGGGCTTACTGATGAGACTAAACTGAATGTTGTGTTAGGGACTTGGTCAGTGGTCAGTGGCATTACTGATCATATCGACGAAAGCCAAACGTTTACCATTTGTCTATGGCAAATATGCTAAAGCAGGCCACGTTTATTGTGCATGAGGCGAGTCCAACATCAGCCGGTAATTTGGAATGGTTCTTAAAGCAGTGGGCAAATGTCAGTTATCAACAATTGAATGAGCAACTCGCAGCCCTTCCAGCTGCACAAGTTCAGTATTGTTTGTTCCTTTCTTATATGGTTCGAATGCAGGTCTTGGCATGCAAGCCGCTTTTTGTGGAATGCAAGCGCATCTACCAAGCACATTTATTACAAGCGATTTGTGAAGGTGTTCTGTCTGGTTTGATGACACATTTAGAACGAATGCGCATTCGTTTTTCCCCATGCTGATACATTACGGGTAACTGGTGGACAGCTAAGTCAGCAGTATGGATGCAAATGTTGGCAGATTTCGGGCGGTATGCGTTTAGAGATTCCTAATGTAGAAGAAACCGAGTTGTTTGAGGTGCTGCGATAATGGCAATGCAAGCGTCACAGCGACACAAGATGAGCAAATTTTTCAGAATGATATGAGCATATATGAAGCAAACGCTCAACATTATGCGGCATATCAAGCAAAAATACCAACGTTACCAACGCTTGGTAAAACGCATTAAAGCAAGTTGATGAGTGAGAAACAAAAATGCAGTCCGAAGGTTGCATTTTTATATGTGCTAGAGATTATTTTTCTGTTGCAATGAAACGGTATGCGATAGCACCGATGATTGCGCCGGCGATTGGCGCTGCCCAGAATAACCATCATCTGTTCAATTGCCCATGAACCTTGGAATAATGCAACGCCAGTTGAAACGAGCTGGGTTTACAGAAGTATTGGTTACAGGGATTGAAATTAAGTGAATTAAAGTTAAACCTAAACCGATAGCAATTGGTGCGAAACCTGCTGGTGCACGTTTATCAGTTGCACCCATGATAATCATTAAGAAGAATGCTGTTAAGACTACTTCAATAATGAATGCTGCAGCAAGAGAGTAAACTACGTGGTGAGTGTTCACCGTAACCGTTGCGCTTGCAAAGCCTGCGGTAACATCAAAAACCGTTCGCGCCTGAAGCAATCGTATATAATACTGCTGATGCTACGATCGCACCGGCAACTTGTAAATAATGCATGGAAGTAAGTCTGCATTAAAGCGTCCGCCTACTAATAAACCGATAGAAACGGCTGGGTTGAAGTGACCACCAGAAATGTGGCCTACAGCATATGCCATGGTTAATACGGTTAAAACCAAATGCTAATGAAAACACCCGCATCAACCAATGCCTAATTCAGGGATGCCTGTAGCTAAAACTGCACTACCACGCCACCGAATACTAACCAAATGTTCCGAAAAATTCTGCGAAATATCAGTAGATTCCTTAAAATATATATCGGCACCATCATGTGCCATGGAAGATTGGCTATGTTAATAGCTGTTCACTCTAAAAATAACCTGCTATGAGCAGGTTATTCAGATTCGTTTATTCAAATTGAATTGAGCCGTCTGCGCTCGCTTTTAATAATTTGTTTGCCAGGGATGAGGAATCATCGGCTCAGACTGTCTTAGCTTCCGAACTTAGTGCCATTTTAGATAATGCTCGTTCTCCTGCAAAGTAGTAACCGTCGGAAAAAGTTTGGTCTATCGCTTGGCGTATTTAATCGAACATTTTGTAGCGTGTATTTTTTTAGCATTTAACCCTTTTTTTGAATAATTTCAGCTTTGTGTTGGAATTGCTGGATGATTTCTAAGGTCATTTCATCTTCCAATGAAGCTAATTTTTTTCTTTCGATACACTAAATGAAACATTGTCAATGGAAGCATTATCTCCAAGGTTATCTAATACTTTTTGCCATTGATTCTAAATCTTTACTTTTTTTAATACTAATTCGCCTTCTGCGACCCAATTTTCGATGAGGCGTTTACCGTTTTTTTGAGTGTAGTAAGTAGGGTAAGTACGGATACCGTTGCTACTGACTTCAATAGATGGATATTGTTTAGTTAAATCCATCACTTTGTTGAGTTTTTTTCATTAACTTCGGATTTTAATTCTTTTAACCGATTTACCTTCTTTCCGACTAGATAGGGATGCTAGCATCGAATCTTGTTCTACTTCACGTGTCACATCAGTACTGAAATGGAACTCGGTTTTTGTTGGTATCATTTTTTTGGCTTGTTCTTCTGCTTGAACCATAAATGGTGTTGCAATAGTTAATGGTAGTAAGGCCCAGTATTTTTTTAGATTTGGTTTCATTATTTTTCCTTTAGTTGTGCACAAAACTGGCAAGTTAGAGTTTCTGGTTCTTTAAAAAGTTCCTATCTTTAATTTCTATTACAATCGCTTTACAAATAGCATCTTTTTCCATTTGCCAGCGAATGTTTAATCCAGCCAAATTCATGCCATAAATCCGTTCGGAATTTTTGCCTTGCTGATAAGCTGGGCGAGGGTCCTGGGCGATAACCTCTCGAATAAAGTTTTAGTGGATCGTCAATGTCGAATTTTGCAAAATGTGGCAGATTTTCGACCGCTTGCTGGGCGGCTTTTGTAAAGCGAAACGGTAAGTGGTGCAGGCGGTTTTTCTTGTGCAAAGCTAGAATGAGCATCAGGCTCGCTGTCTGCATAAGCGATATAAGGCTTAATATCTAAAATAGGTGTGCCGTTAACTCAAATCGATACTGCCTAAATGCAGATAAACTTCGCCATTAGCAATTTCAATGCGTTCTAATTTTACTAGAAAGCCCAATGGGATTGGGGCGGTGGGTTGCACGGGAGGCAAAATACCCCAATACGCTGATTACCCCCTAAGCGAGAGGACGTACGGTTGCGCCAGCCTCGTTCAGGAATTTGATGAAATTGAAAAATCAGCTATAAATGGCTAAAGGCTTCTAACCCACGCACTGCATCGGGTGAGTTGAAAGGCGGCAGTAAGCGGATAAAGCCTTTTCCTTGTGCAACCAAATTGGGTTGGCGTGGTACGGAGAATTTTTCATCATAAGGCGAATGCACAACGGCAATTGGTTGAAGTGTAAGAGGTTCTAACATCGTATGGGCTTTTCTGTTAAGATACGGTTCATTTTTGACTATTTTTAAACCAAAGAGATGAGATGAACAAAACAGCGCTTTTTCTATCTGGTTCACAACCGCTCGCCCACGCACGTTACCGCTTGCGTTGGCATCAATTATTATCGGTTCTGCTTTAGCTTATTGGGCAGGAAAAATTTGATCTCAATCACCACACTGTTAGCATTTATTACCACGATTTTATTGCAAGTGTTATCGAATTTTGCCAACGATTATGGCGATCAGTGAAAGGTTCAGACACCGCTGAGCGTATTGGGCCGTTGCGTGCGATCTCAACATGGCGCAATTACGGGGGCACAACTTAAACAAGCGGTCATTTTTACTTTCGATTTTTCCTTTTATCTGGCGCCTTATTGACGGTTTTATGCTTATGAGTCGATTCAAGATTTGATTGTCTTTTTAGCGCTGGCGCGATTTCGATTGTGGCAGCTATTACTTATACCGTAGGTAGAAAAAGCCTATGGGTATTTAGGTTTAGGGCGATTTGTTTGTGCTGATATTTTTGGCTTTGTCGCTGTTATTGGCGTGTTTTTGATTTACAGGCGCATGAAATTAAACCACAAATTTTCTTACCCGCATTGGGGTGTGGTTTGCTTTCAGTTGCTGTATTGAATATCAATAACTACGCGATATTGAGCAAGACCGAAAAAGCTGGCAAAATACGCCGATTGTGCGATGGTCTCAGCAAATGGGCGGAAATATCATGTGGCGTTATTAGTGGTAGCAATGCTTTCTTATTTAGTTTTTGCTTTTAACAGAGCTCCATCATTGGTATAACTACCTATTCTTATTAGCCACACCGCTGTTGGCAAAACACGCGTTATGTTGTTTATCGTCATCAAAATCCTGCAGAACTCCGTCCTATTTTAGGGCAGATGGCGGTTTAGCGCTGATTACTAATTTATTATTTAGTTTTAAGCATGTGTGGGTTGATTATTTCAACCATCAAGCGGTCGATTTTTGATCTGAACGTTTTGCAAATCTGCATTAAACCGTTACAATGCGAAAGATTTTAACCCCAATAAAGGTTCAACATGAAAATTGCAAAACCTTTGTGCCAAGCATTGCTTACCAAGTTCGTGCACAAGATGGCGTATTAGTCGATGAAGCGCCAGTAAATCAACCTTTAGAATACTTACACGGTCATAACAACTTAGTGGAAGGGTTTAGAAAAAGCGTTAGAAGGCAAAGCAGTTGGCGAAACATTCGAGAGTGCAAGTAAGCCCAGAAGAAGGCTACGGCGATACAATGAAAACATGGTACAACGTGTGCAAAAGAAGTTTTCATGGGTGTGGATGATTTAGAAGTAGGCATGCGTTTTATCGCAGATACGACATTGGTCCATTACCGGTAGTGATTACTGCAGTAGAAGGCGAGTGAAGTTGTTGTTGATGGCAACCACATGTTAGCAGGTCAATCATTATATTCTCTGTGGAAGTGGTTGGTATCCGTGAAGCAACAACCGAAGAAATTGCACATGGTCATATTCACTCTGGTCACGAGCATGGCTGCGGCTGTGGTCGGTCATGACCACGATGAAGAAGAAGGTCATAGCTGCTGTGGCGGTGGCCATCACCTCACGATCATGACCATGGTCATGGCGGTTGTGGCTGCGGCGGTCACTAATTTTTCTCTGTTTGAGGTAGGGCGTGTTGCACACGCCCTTTTCATCTTTAGTCTTAACGTCTTCAATTCCTGTCTTCGGGAGAAATTATTAAAATCCAATATTATGACACAACAAATCCAATCAATACGGACTATCTCCGTAGAATCTTGAGTTCAAACATTTATGACTTGGCACAAGTGACACCATTGCAAAAGATGGAAAAACTCTCTGCGCTTAAAAATAACATTTTTATTAAACGCGAAGATCGTCAGCCTGTACATAGTTTCAAACTACGTGGTGCCTTTGCGATGATTTCTAATCTGTCGAAAGCACAGAAAGAAGCGGGCGTAATTGCAGCTTCTGCTGGGAATCATGCGCAAAGGGTTGCGTTATCTGCAAAACATTTAGGGTTACGTGCACTGATTGTTATGCCACAAAATACACCGTCTATTAAAGTTGATGCAGTACGTGGTTATGGCGGCGAGTCTTACTCTTTGGCGCTAATTTTTGATGAAGCGAAAGCTAAAGCAATAGAACTTGCGGAAGAGCTCAATATGACTTTCGTGCATCCGTTTGATGCGCCCGATGTAGTGCCGGACAAGGTACGATTGCAATGGAACTCATCCAGCAACGTGGCGATTTAGACCGTATTTTTGTGCCAGTTGGTGGCGGTGGTTTAATTGCTGGGATTGCGGTACTGATTAAACAATTGATACCAGAAATTAAGGTCATTGGTGTTGAATCGAAAGATTCTGCCTGCTTATATGCAGCATTAAAAGCAGGGCGAGCTGACAGATTTAGAGCGTGTTGGCTTTATTTGCAGATGGGATTGCGGTAAAACGTATTGGCGAGGAGACCTTCCGTCTGTGCCAGCAGTATGTTGATGATGTAGTATTGGTAGATAACGATCAAATTTGTGCAGCATTGAAAGATATTTTTGAAAAATGTGCGTGCAGTTGCTGAGCCGTCAGGTGCGGCTTCGTTGGCTGGTTTGAAAAAGTATGTGAAAGAACACCAAATCGAAGGTGAGAATTTAGCTTGCATTCTTTCTGGGCGAATTTGAATTTGCTACCTTACGTTTTGTTTCAGAACGTTGTGAAATTGGCGAAAAACATGAAGCTTTATTAGCAGTTACCATTCCAGAACAGCGTGGAAGTTTCCTGACATTCTGCCAAATTTTAGGCAATCGTGCGGTGACTGAATTTAACTATCGCCATGCAGATGATCGTAACGCTTGCATTTTTGTTGGTGTTCGAATTAACGGCAGCCAAGAGAAGATGGAGATCATTAAAGAACTTCAACAGAACGGCTACAATGTCGAAGATCTTTCAGATGATGATATTGCTAAAACGCATATTCGTTATATGGTTGGCGGGCGTGCGGCGTCAATTAAAAATGAAAAACTCCTACCGTTTTGAGTTCCTAGAACAAAAAGGTGCGTTAGCTAAAAATTCTTGAAAAAGCACTAACCAACTGGGATATTTCATTATTCCATTATCGTGCGCATGGGGCAGATTATGGCGATATTCTAGCTGCTTTCACGATGGAAAATGGTTCTGAAGCAGAGCTTACTCACCATCTTGAACAACTGGGTTATCGATTCCAAGATGTAACAGACAGCTTATCTTATCGTTATTTCTTGAAGTAGTGGAATGGAATGAATGAGGGCGAAGAGGTTAACTCTTCGCCCTGTTTTTTAAGGCGAAAGGCGTACTTTTTACCCATTGTGCATCTTGCCATTGATAGCAAATTCGATCGTGCAATCGGCTTGGGCGACCTTGCCAGAATTCAATGCGTTCAGGTTTCATCTAAATATCCCCCCAGTGAGGTGGGCGTGGAACATGAAATGGATATTGCGCGGCAATAAGTGCTGCTTTGGCAACTAATACGTTTTTGCTTTCTAACTCTTGGCTTTGTGCGCTTGCCCAAGCACCAATACGGCTGGTGTATGGACGCGATTGAAAATAGGCATCTGAATCTACCCTGCTTAAGCGACTAACACAGCCTTCAATACGCACCGAGCGTTCTAATTCTGGCCAAAAAGAAGGTCAGTGCAGCATACGGATTTTCGCCAATGGCTTTGCCCTTTTCGGCTTTGGTAGTTGGTAAAGAAGACAAAGCCTTTGTTCATTGACTTCTGGCAACACCATGCGGGAGGTTGGTTTACCATTTTGCACGGTAGCCACGTTCATGGCAGTTGGTTCGTTGGCTTTTGCATGGATGGCTTCATTGAGCCAACGCTCAAATTGTTTAAGCGGGTTTGATCGCACTGACTGCGAGAAAGGGTTTGTTTGCTGTATTCATCTCGAATATTGTAAATCCATGATGCCTCCAGATTATCGGAAGATAGAAAAAGCGGTCGTTTTCTTGCAATGTTTTTGCAAAAATACGACCGCTTGTTATTAGCTGTTTTGCGCTACTTCGCCGCAGGTTTACGGCGTTTACCAATATTTTTTGGTATCTTTATGACGCACTTTTTACTTTCGCTTTTGCGGCTTCTTTTTCGCCTCTTTGCGTTTTTAATCGCGCTCTTTTACTGGTGGTATTCAGTTCGCCATCTCGGTGCTTTAGTGCGTGGCTCTAAACCTTCTACCACGCGCGATTTCAATGCTTCTTCAGTATAGCGTTTGATTTTGCCAAGTAGTTTTGTAATCATGCGCTTCTACTAAAGAAATCGCAGAACCTTTTTCCCAGCACGCGCAGTACGTCCGATGCGGTGTAGGTAAGTATCAGCGCTATAGGTAAGTCGAAGTTAATCACATAATCAACATCGTCAATATCAATGCCTCGAGCTGCAACGTCGGTTGCGACCAATACGTTAACCACACCTCCTTTTTAAGCGGTTAATTGCTTGGCTTTTCGCTGGGCTTTGTGCCATATCGCCTTCTAAATAGGTTGAGCGTAACCCTCTTTTGCGTAGCGTTTCACTAAGTTCACGAACATCTTCACGACGGCGAACAAAGACAATCACTTTTTCCATCTCTAAACTAGGAATCAAACGCGCCAGTAATTTGGTTTTATGTTCTAGATTATCGGCATGATAATAGCCATTGATGAATTTTTGCGCTCACGGCGACTTGGTTCTGCTTCAATTTGTACAGGATCTTGCAATAAACGCTCAGCAAAAATCAGTCAATAATTCACCTTCAAGCGTAGCAGAAAAATAACCAAGTATGTTTGCGCCAACGGGTTTCTGCAGCGATCCGCATCTTGCCCAAAGCCCATTTGCAGCATACGGTCTGCTTCATCAAAAAAATCAGAATTTCTACCGCACGGCAATCAAAGTTTTCTTCTTTGATATATTGCATTAAACGCCCTGGCGTTGCGACAACAATGTCTTGGTTGCTATTAAATACTTCGCCGTGGTTTTGGTAGCCACACCACCTGTAATCGTCGCAATGCTTAGTTTGGTGAATTGGGCGAAAGATTGGGCTTCTTCCGCAACTTGCATGGCGAGTTCACGGGTGAGTTAGGATCAAAAATGCAGGGGCACCAGGTTTGCGGCGCGGGTAATCAAGCAAATGCTGAATTGCCGGTAGTAAAAATGCCGCGGTTTTTCCTGTTCCAGTAGGGGCAGAGCCTAATAAATCTCGCCATCTAGGGCGTAAGGGATAGTTTGCTCTTGCACAGAAGTGGGACGTTTGTAGCCTTTTGTGCTAAAGCTTTTAATAATTGGGGAGAGAGGTCGAGTTCTTCAAAAGTAAGAATCTGCATTTTTCTGAGGTCATATAATTCCTGATGCTACGCTACAAGCGGTTTAATTTTATTACGGTTTTGCAAATTATAGCATAATCAAAGAACTGCTCTAAATAAGAAAGGCTAAGTCGATGCTTAGCCTTTCTTTTATCGTTTATGTATTATTTATTTAAAGTTAATACTACGCTTTCACCAGCAACAACTTCGCCAGTGTTAAGGTTGCTAATTTCGTCCATGTTTGAAATCACAACCGGCGTTAATACAGATTTTGCTTTTGCTCTTAAGGTTTCTAAGTCAAATTTGATAACTGGGTCACCAACTTTAACACTTTGACCTTTCTTCAGCGATACACGCGTAAAACCTTCGCCTTTTAATTCAACGGTATCAATACCGAAGTGAACGAATAATTCTACACCGTCTTCTGATTCGATAGAGAATGCGTGATTGGTCTCGAAAATTTTACCGATGGTACCATTTACTGGTGCAACGATAGTATCGCCATTTGGGTTAATAGCCACGCCATCACCTACAATCTTCTCAGAGAAAACCACATCAGGCACATCTTCATCGTTTACAATTTCACCTGAAAAGTGGTGAAAAGATTTGAATTTCTTTTTGATTCTTTTTGTTTTGAACCAAAGATTTTGCTTAAAAAGCCCATAAAATTCTCCATTTGTAAAGAACAAAATTCCCATCTATTTTATACGAGAATTCTGTTTTTGTATGCTAAATTATCAATAATTAGCTAAGTTTTGCGTAAAAATCGTTAACTAAACGTTCAATATCTGCTGCAGTTGGTTGTGCTAAGGCTTTCATCTGCTAAAGCTTTTTGCATCTGCATAGCTGATTGAACGAGCGAGTTTTCACGTGTGGCACAGAAATTGCACTCATACTGAACTCATCTAAGCCCATACCAAGTAGCAATGCGGTAGCGCGGACATCACCGGCTAATTCACCACACATACCAGTCCATTTACCTTCAGCGTGAGAAGCATCAATAACTTGTTTGATTAAATTCAACACAGATGGGGTTAATGGATTATATAAAGTGAGCAATGATTTCATTGCCGCATCGGTCAACGAAGGGTATATTGCGTTAAGTCGTTGGTACCGATACTAAAGAAATCAACTTCTTTAGGCAAGATGACGCGCATTCACTGCCGCTGATGGGGTTTTCAACCATTACACCCTAATTGTAAAGCTTTTCATCAAAGGCATGACCTTCTGCGCGAAGTTGTGCTTTTTAATTCGGCTACGATAGATTTTAATTCACGAATCTCTTCTACTGAGATAATCATCGGAGAACATTACCGCTAATTTACCAAAAGCAGAACACAGTACTGCACGTAATTGTGTCTAAATTTCACGGCGGAGTTAAACCAATACGCACTGCACGCCAGCCTAAGAATGGGTTCATCTCTTTTGGTAAATCAAGGTATGGTAATTTCTTTGTCCCTAATATCCATGGTACGAAGAACAACTTGTTTACCTTCCATCGCTTCAACGATTTCTTTATAAGCTTCAAAATTGTTCTTCTTCACCTGGTAATGAAGCGCGATCCATAAAGAGGAATTCAGTACGGTATAAGCCGACAGATTCACCACCATTACGAAATACGCCATCGACATCACGAATAGTCCGATGTTACCGGCCGCTTCAATACGGTGTCCATCTAAGGTTTCAGCAGGCAGCTCTTTTAATTTTATAATTCTGCTTTTTCTGCTGCTAATTTTTCTTGCTGCGCTTTGAAATCTGCACATTTCAGTTTCAGACGGATTGATATGAATTTTGCTAATGGCATCTAAAAATGACTAAGTCACCTGTTTTGACATGAGCTGTGATATCGTTAGTCCCCCAACGTGCCGGTAGTTCTAATGGAACGCGCCATAATTGAGGGTATGCGAAGTACGATCCACCAATATCAGTAATAAAACCTAATACTTTGTCTAAGCTAATTGTGCGGTTTCAGATGGAGTTAGATCATCGCAAAGCAAGAATAGACGCTCTTCTTGAATATCGCCTAAATCAACAATATGCATGCCCTAAAATGTTGCGTAATAAACGGTTACCGATATCGCGAATATCACCAGCACGCTCTTTTAAGTATTCATCATCACTTCAGATAATACGGCAACTTGTTGGTCGATAATCTTTGTTTGTTGCAACATCCAGCAGTAACAAAGGTTTTCTTTAAGATAAGCGAGAATTTCTTCTATCATCGTCTTCTAAGATCATTAATGACCGCAAAGATGGCGGCTTTTTCAGCGCCCTAGCGCACGTAGCCTTTTTCATGAATAGAGTGAGTTGTGCTGCGCGGGTTTTTCACGACCAGCATAGAATTTAGCAACTCAGCATCAATTTGGTCAGCTGAAATTTTTGGGTGTTAGGGACGATAGGCTCTTCTTTTAAAACTAATGCTTTACCGAAAAGCTACCCCTGGGAAGCTGCGATACCTGTAACCATAATAAGATCCTTTTGTTGTTTGGAATGAAAACCATGGCAAGCCGAAACTGCCATAGAAAATTCGATTATTCTAATGTGAGGATTAAATCCACTAAGAAATCAACCCGCTTTTTGCTCATCTTCGCCTTCAGCAGTAATGGTAATATTTGTACCTTGTGTTGAGGCCTAATGTTTTGCAGTTTGAATAAACTTTTTCGCACTCGCACTTTTACCGCCAGAAGTGACTGTAATGTCCGAAGAAACGGTTTTTGCTGCTTTTACAAATTCAGCTGACTGGACGAGTATGTAAGCCACTTGGTGCGGTAATAACACTATCTTAGCGTATGAGCATAGGTTCCCCTTATTGTGTAAAGAACAAAACTGGAAAGGGTTAGCTCTAACACCTAATCTTTTCACTTTTACTAAAAATGGATATAAATTCACGAATAAAAATAAAAAGAACGGTATAAATAACTGATTCTAAACTCGGGTTGTTTTAAGAACATTTATGGATAGCCGAAAATTTAACGAAAACCTACTGTATAAAATTTACAATTTTGTAAACTCTGTAAATGAGTAAATTTGCAAAATGCTAAGAAATCAGACCACTTATTGTTTTGAGGAATTTATGCGTCGATTTTTGTTTGCAGCTCGCTTGGGGATGCTAGTTGAAGCTTAGTCCATATAGCTTCAGCTTCTGGCAGCTTATCTTGCACCGCCGACGAAACCTTTTGGTCTTGGACGGATGCATTTACCATTCTGAAATATAGCATCTTACAAGCTGGATTATCGCACTTCTTTCTACCATTTTCGGATTGTGTTTAGGGCGCGCATTTTCTATTTAAACTTTAAAGGTAAATATATAAAACTTTTTCCTTCATTTGGACACTTCCATCGCTCATTGTTATTTTTGCCGTGATTGGTGTTTGGGGTAATTCAGGTTGGGTTGCACAGAATTTTTCAGCTTTTTAGGGTTAGAGTGGCAGTTTTCGCTTTATGGTTTAGTAGGGAGTTTTACTCGACATTGCTTTTTAATATCCCATATGGGATAGTTATATAGTTATGTCTCTTTTAAGCTGATACCCAATAGCCAACATAAATTGGCAGCAGCAACTGAACTTATCACAGGCTGGCAACGTTTCAAATTGGTCGAATGGCCAATCTTGAAAAGAGAATACCTTTTGGCTTTATGACGATTTTTCTAATCTGCTTTACCAGTTTTCCCGATAGTGTGATGTTGGGCGGTGGGCTGGGAAATATAGCACATTTGAAGTCGCCATCTTCAAGCGGTCAATTTTGAATTTGATTTTGCAAAAGCGGTGATGTTAATTGCAGTTCAAGTTGTTGTAGCGGTAGTTTTGAAAATATTGCTCAGCATGGTAACGCCAAAAACAAGATCGTTTTGAACACCAGATGTTGAAAGTGCTGGATACTGCAGTTATCCAATTGAAAAACGTAAGTTTCACAAAGCTATACTTTGGGGATGTTTGGTTTTGCGGTTTTGCTTCCTTTATGCAGCGTCATTTGGGAAGGTATTAGCGTTTCGTATTTAATGGAACGTTTACAAAATCCCATGTTATGGAAGGCGACGGCTTATTCTTTATTGCTTGGATTTATTGCTGCTATTGTTGCTGTTTTCGTGTCGCTTATTCTGTCGCGTTAGCCGCCCGTCATTTTTGATTATCAGCAATTTTATTCACCATGCATTTTCTAGCAGAGTACGGTCGTCTCATCCACCTTATTTTCCGATACTTTTCGGTTGGGCTTTTATTTCTTCTTTCAAAAGTAGCGAACTTGACGTTTGTCAGCTATTGTTACTAGTTGGTGTGTGTAATGGTATTGTTACGCTACCTTATATTTACAGTATGATTTTTGATGCGCTTTTGGCAAACCCTGACTCGCCAAGATAAATTAGCGAAAAGTCTCGGTTTTAAGTGGTTTCGTCGTTGGTGGATTGTTGAGAAAAAGTATCTTGTTCGTCCATTGTTGGATAGCTTTGCATTGGCAATGTCCTCAAGATCTGTAGCAGTTTTGCGGTTATCGCTTTTTGGTAGTCAGATTTTAGTTCGCTGCCTTGCCCGCTTTATCAGCAACTTGGCAGTTATCGAATGGAAGATGCGGCTGTGACAGCCGTTGTGTTAATGGCCATTTCTGCACTTCCGTTCTGAGTACTAATGAAAAATAAAAAGGTTATATATGATTGATTTTGAGATCTGATTTTTAACTATGAAAATAGCCCGATGCACTTTGTTCTTCAAGTTGAACAAGGGGAAAGGCTAGCAATTATTGGTGAAAAGTGGGGCAGGGAAAAGTACGTTATTAAATTTGATCGCGGGCTTTGAAACGCCTGCAAGCGGTCGAATTTTTGCTAAATGATTGCGATCATGCCAAACTCAGCCCGCTGAGCGACCCGTTTCAATGTTGTTTCAAGATAATAACCTTTTTCTCCTCATTTAACGGTCGCACAAAACATTGGTTTAGCGCTGGTGCCAAACCTATCACTAAATACTACTCAACAGCAACAAGTAAGAGAAATTACTGAAAAATAGGCGTTGAGCCCTTGCTCGGTCGTCGTGCCGATCAACTTTCTGGCGGGCAGAAACAACGTGTTGCTTTAGCAAGAACGTTGCTACGCGATAAACCTATTTTACTATTAGATGAACCTTTTTCTGCGCTTGATCCTATTCGCCGTCGCGAATTACAACAGTTTATTTTAGATATTTGCGTTGAGCGAAACCTAACACACTAATGGTAACTCACCAATTAGAGAAAACGAAAAACTTGTTTACACGGGTAGTGGAAATTCGAGAAGGGCAGGTTTTCCCCGCTGTTGGATTAGAAAAAGTGTGATCTATATCACAATTTCTACAAAAACAGTTGATTTTAGCTTACTTTGTTTGCTAAACCGTTTTAGTTAGAATGACGCCATTAATTTTATCATTTATGTAATCCTTTATAGAGTGATTTATGAACTTCCCAAAAATTGCGGAACAAACTATTGCAAAGTTAGGTGGTAAAGAAAATATTACTACCCTTGCTCATTGCGCCACCCGTTTACGTTTAACCTTAGCTGATCCGATCAAAAGTGGATAAAAGCTATCGAAAACATCGAAGGCGTAAAAGGTCAATTCTCAACGAGCGGCCAATACCAGATTATTTTTGGTTCCAGGCACGGTAAACAAAGTCCATGCAGAGATGCAAAAGCAGATGGGCATTGGTGATATGAGTACAGCGGAAGTAGCGGCTGCTGGCGCTGCAAACCAACCTCTTTTACAACGGATTGTGAAAGGACTTGCAGATATTTTCGTTCCAGTATTCCTGCAATCGTTGCAGGCGGTTTGCTGATGGGTATTCACTCAATGGTTGACCTCCATCGGCTTTTCTGGGAAAGGGCATCGGTTGTTACCAAATATCCGGGCGTTTCTGATTTAGTTGATTTTATTAACACAATTGCTACGCACCGTTCGTGTCTTACCTGTCTTGCTTGGATTTTCGCCACTCGGAAATTCGGTGGAAACCCATTCTTAGGTGCGGCGTGGGATGCTTTTGAGTTCACCCTGCATTAGCAGATGGTTGGAACTATGAAAACCTTAATGGAAGGCAAAGTACCTAATGGAATGTATTTGGTTTTAGAAATTGAAAAAGTGGGCTACCAAGGCACCGTGAGTCCAACTATTGTGTCTGCATGGGTGCTCGCTACACTTGAAAAAGGATTCCGTAAATTTGTTCCTTCTTATTTAGATAACCTTGTTACTCCAATGTTCTCATTGTTTTATTGCGGGTTTCTTAGCTTTACCGTGATTGTCAGTTGGTCGTGAAGCGGGTAGCTTAATTTTCTCAAGGGGCTAACTTGGTTATATGACACATTAGGCTTTATCGGTGGTGGTATCTTCAGGGCATTCTATGCGCCAATCGTTATTACTGGTATGCACCAAACCTTTATTGCGTGGTTGAAACCCAATTATTAGCAGATGTAGCGCATACGGGCGGTACCTTCATCTTCCCAATTGCTGCAATGTCTAATATTGCACAAGGTGCAGCTTGTTTAGGGGTAGCGTTTACGATGAAAGATGCCAAGTTCGCGGTTTAGCACATTCCATCAGGTATCTCTGCATTATTAGGGATTACTGGACCAGCTATGTTTGGGTGAACTTACGTTATCGTCATGCATTTATTGCCGCGATGATTGGTTCAGGTTTAGCGAGTGCTTTCATTGCAGCATTTAACGTAAAAGCAGTGCATTAGGTGCAGCAGGTTTCTTAGGTATTCCATCTATCAAACCAGATAGTTTAGCGATGTACGCTATTGGCATGCTGATTTCATTTGCCGTGGCTTTCTCTGTCTGTTGTATTAGGCAAACGTGCACAAACAAAACAAAAATAATTAACTTTTTGAATCAGTTTTGGGGATTATGCCGAAAAAGGTATAATCCCTTTATTTTTTAGTTTAAGAGCGTGTTATGAGCCAAATTCCATTAAAGAAACGAACAAGAAATTGAGAAATCAGCGAAGCCTGTAAATTGGCTTCTGATGTATTAGTGATGATTGCCCCTTATGTGAAAGAGGGCGTTAGCACAGGGAATTAGATAAAATTTGCCATGATTATATGGTTAATGAGCAAAAAGTGATTCCAGCGTGCTTTGGGTTATCACGGCTTTCCGAATGCGACTTGTATTTCGGTCAATGAAGTGGTTTTGCCACGGTATTCCAAGTATGGACAAAATACTTAAAAATGGCGATATTTTGAATATTGATGTGACTGTCATTAAAGATGGTTATTTCGGTGATAACTCAATGATGTATGTGGTTGGTGAAACGAATATTCGTAGCCAGCGTTTTAGTGGATGTCACGCTAGAATCGTCTGTATCGGCTTACGCACGGTAAAACCAGGTATTCGCTTAAAAGAGATTGGAAAAAGCCATTCAAAATATGTTGAAAAAGAAGGCTTTTTCAGTAGTCCGTGAATATTGCGGACATGGCATTGGCACTGAATTCCACTGTGACCCGCAGGTGTTACACTATAATTCAGATGATGGCGGTGTTAGTGCTAAAAGAAGGCATGGTCTTTACGATTGAACCAATGGTGAATGCGGGTAAAAAGAGATTCGTAATATGCCGGATGGTTGGACAGTAAAAACCAAAGACCGCAGCCATTCAGCACAATTTGAGCAGCAAATTGTCGTGACGAAAAGAGGGCTGTGAGGTCATGACAATTAGAGATGAAGAAATTGCTTCAGGACGTATTAGTCGCTTTATGAAAAATAGCTAGTTTGGCTTGATAAATAACAAGCGGTCTGATTTGTAAAATCTTTTGCAAATCAGACCGCTTGCTGTCTGAAATTAGTCGATATTTTTTCAATTCTTCTTCAGACAGCGTCTCTTTTCCGTCATTCGGTTCCAGCGACTTTACCATCATTGACCTTTAAATTCTAGGTTTTTGGAAGTAGGCTTCTCTAAACATCGTATAAGAGTCAGAAGATTGTTGCAGTAATGCATCTTGATCTAACAAGTTTGCACGTGTATCTACACCTTGCACGGCAAATTTTGCAATCGCCCATGGCGTAGTAAGCAGTGATAAGACAGGATAAGAAGAGTCACCACTTTACCCACCGCTTGGCGTGGGGTCGTTGAACCATAGCCGGCACAACAACATAAGCGCCGGTTCCAACACCATATTTACCCATGGTATCGCCAAATTCACGCTCGCCGTTTTCTAATTTTAAATCTGGTGTTTTGCTTGCCCAGTCAATTAAACCGCCTAAACCGAAAATAGAGTTAATCCAGAAACGGTTTAAATGCACCATCGCTTTTTGGCCTTCGCCTTCTAATAAACGGTTTACGAAACTAGCCGGTTCATCTAAGTTATTTGCAACATTGACTAAACCCGTTTTGATTGGGCTTGGCACATAATCACGCCAGCCCGTTGCGACAGGTTTTTAAAACATAAGGATCGATATATTCGTAGTTTACTTTCCCATTGCGCGGTTAAAGCCTTCAAGAGGATCTTTGCGCTGACCTGTTGCAGGATCGATGAGGAAGAACACGCACTCAAACCCATTACACTTGCGGCTAATAAAATAGCTTTTTAATTTCATAGAAGATTCCTTAAACAAATTTGCTGCCATTCTAGCTAACAATCGATAAATTACAAGTAAACAATGGTAAAGAAAATCTAGAACGTCTAGATTGCTTTTGATTAAAAATAGGCGCATTTTTTGTATGCATTAAGATTCAAATATGACTGATTGGAACGGTGAATATGTCAGCCCGTACGCGGAACATGGCAGCGAACAAGTGAAAAAGATTACGGTCTCTATTCCGATTAAAGTATTGAGATCTTAACCAACGAGCGCACTCGCCGTCAGATCAAAAACCTTCGCCATGCAACAAATGGTGAGTTGCTATGCGAAGCCTTTCTCCATGCCTTTACAGGGCCAACCGTTACCCACCGATGAAGATTTACTCAAGAGCGCAGTAATGAGATTCCTGAAGAGCAAAACTAAAAATGCGAGAGTTGAGGGATGAGATCCGATAACTGGGAATACTAACTTTCGATTTTTCTTTTCATGTCGAGGCAATTAATTATGCACTATCAATTAAATCGTGAAGCCCGTTGGGCATTCATTTTTATCGCTTATTTATCTGTTAGGCTGGGTCGGCTTTGCTTATTTTTCCCCAAAAAGGAAGGGGTATTCGGCTTTCCCATTTGGTTTGAACTCTCCTGTTTATTCTTGCCACTGATTTTTACCCTTTTGGTTTATCTAGTGGTCAAAAACATTTATCAAGAGATTGATTTGGAGCAGTCAGATGAAAAATAGTGAAAATGTTAATACCGCTGATTGCCTACCTATTTTTGTTTTTGGTGTGGCGTATTACGCTTATCGTCAACGAGCAAGCGGCAGCTTTTTATCAGAGTATTTCGTTGGTAATCGCTCGATGTCGGGTTTTGTACTGGCGATGACCACGGCAGCCACTTACTTAAGTGCAAGCTCTTTTATTGGTGGGCCGGGGGCTGCTTATAAATATGGTTTTAGGCTGGGTACTGCTTGCTATGATTCAAGTACCCAGCTGTGTTATTAGCGTTAGGCGGCTTAGGTAAAAAAATTCGCTTTGTTAGCGCGTCGTTATCAGGCAGTCACGGTTAATGATTTATTATTCGCTCGTTACCAAAAATAAATGGATTGTTTGGTTTGCCAGCTTTGCCCTAATTCTCTCTTTCTTTGCGATGATGACCGTACAATTTTATTGGTGCGGGTCGACTGTTTGAAACCACGTTTGGGATTTCTTACCAGAGCGCAATTTTAATTTTCGCGCTTACTGTAGGGATTTATACTTTCATTGGAGGTTTCCGTGCCGTTGTGTTAACCGATACCATTCAAGGTATGGTGATGGTAATTGGAACGCTCTTTGCTATTGGGTGGCGTTATCTATGCATTAGATGGCATCACACCTGCCATGGAAACTTTAGAAAAATCAATCCACAGCTGCTTGAGCCTTACGGGATTGATGAGCGCCGATTAGATTTTACTTACATGACGTCATTTTGGGTGTTGGTTTGTTTTTGCATTGGTCGGTTTACCGCAATTAGCTGTGCGTGGCATGGCTTATAAAAACAGCCGCTCACTACATCAAGCTTTTAGTGATTGGTACTGCTGCGGTGTTTATTTTTGGTATTAGGCATGCATCTTGCTGGCGTGTTGGGGCGAAAGCAGTCGTAGCCAGATTTAAAAGTGCCAGATCAAGTGATTCCAACATTGATGTTACAAGTGCTTCCGCCAATGGCTGCGGGTATCTTCTTAGCTGCACCGATTGCTGCGATTATGTCGAGTATTGACTCTTTATTGATTCAATCATCTTCTACGCTCATTAAGATTTATATTTGGCTTGGAAGCCAGAGGCGGTGCATGAGGAAGCGAAATTAAAACGTTTTTCAACTATCACCACGTTACTCATTACCGTATTGCTTGTGGTTGCGGCATTTGATCCGCCAGATATGCTGATTTGGCTGAACTTGCTTTCATTAGGCGGTTTAGAATCGACTTTCTTGTGGGTAATTGTGCTAGGCGTTTATTGGAAAAAGGCAAATGCAATAGGTGCGTTAAGCTCTATGGTGGTGGGATTAAGTAGCTATATCATCATTCACACGTTTAAACTTAGTCCGTTTGGTTTCCATGCGATTGTGCCAGCGGTATTGTTAAGTTTAATTGCCTTTTTAATTGGTAATTTGTTTTGGTAAAAACGACCGCTTGTAAAAGCAAAAAGTGCGTGGTTTAAATCACGCACTTTTTTATCACTTATTCATAAAAGACCACTTCATCTACTGATAAACTCACTCGTGTTCCCGCTTTTCCAGCCACAATGTCTTCAATGTCTGACAGTGAACCAATCGCAGCGTCTTTACCTGTCGCTTTCACAAAGTTAATCACAGCATGTACTTTTGGTCCCATAGAGACCAGCTGCAAATTCTGCGCTTAATGCTTCAAGAGCAGCAGGATTGGCTTTAGCAATTTGCGTTCCCCTTCTTTTTGGAAGTTTACACAAGCGGCATTCACATCGGTGGCGATAATAAATAAATCGGCATCAAGCTGATTAGCAATGACAGCCGTTGCAAGATCTTTATCCACTACCGCTTCTACACCGGTTAATTGCCCTTGTGCATTTTTCACACAAGGTACACCGCCACCACCACCGCAAATGACAATGTGATCTTGAGCTAATAATGCTTTCACGGCATTTATGCCCTGTCACATCTTGTGGTTTCGGGCTTGGTACGGCTGACGATAATATTGCCCATCTGGCATCACCGTCCAGCCTTTTTCTGCGGCTAATTTTTCAGCTTCTGCTTGAGTATAAACTTGCCCAATCGGTTTGCTTGGTTTGGAAAAAGGCGGGATCGTGTTCATCAACAATAACTTGGGTAACTAACGTTTGAGTCGGTGTCTCTGGAAAGCAAGTTGGTAAGCTCTTGTTGTAACATATAGCCAATCATGCCGACAGTTTGTGAAACCAGTACATCTAATGGATAGGGTTCGATTTTGCTATCTTGTGCATAATAAGCGGCGTGTTGAAGCGCTAATAATCCAACTTGCGGACCGTTGCCATGAGAGATAATCAGTTCGTTCTTGGGTTTTGACTTTTTGCCAGCTGTTCTGCGGCTAAACGAATATTGGCAGATTGATTCTGGGCGGTCATTGGCTCGCCCCGTTTTAGTAGTGCGTTTCCACCTAGTGCAACGACGATTCTCATTTTGGCTCCTTAATACTTATCTCTGGTTTTTATTGAAAAGTCCGCGCACGCAAGCGGTCAGATTTTGCGAAAGTTTTGCGTACGCGACAACAATGTCATGGCGGTTAAGCAAGGCTTGCAACCATAACTGTCTTTAATGGTGTGCATACGGTTTTCGGCTTGCTCGAATGCCACATTCATTGGTGATTCAAACACATCTTCAGTCACTTCAATCCCATTTGCTAAGGCAGGATGAGGGGCTGCAATTGTATTACGTAACGCTTC
>BNJT01000663.1_pt1 | contig 145357 bp, 190 predicted proteins | sample 8540491 | NCBI WGS metagenome assembly BNJT01 (sample SAMD00202455, study PRJDB9452) | human saliva metagenome | host: Homo sapiens
TAATTCCTCCTTCCTTTTTGTGATTTTTGCTGTGTGAAAAACAGGGATAACTTCATAATTGATATTTTCTGGAAGAACATTGTTTATAAATAATTCATAAATTTTTGGATTTATTCTACTATAAATTTGATAGTAAAGTAGAATATTATTTGTAATAGTATTCTCTCCTTTTAGAGTAAATTTGAAATGGATTAATAAATCCCATAAAAACCTCCTTATTTGTTTTAAAGTTATATTTTTCCTTTTAATTATACTATTGCTTATACAGTGATTAAATTATAGTTAATTTTTATAGTTTGTTGTATAATAATTTTAAATTTACAATTTTTATAGTTGAATAATAAAAATTTTATGTTATACTTTAAAAGTAAAAGATTAAAACATATATTAAAAACAGCGATAAAAAGACTGTCTTGTATTTAAGGCAGTTTTTATTTATAAAATTATTTTTAATAATAATTATAAATATTTTTAATTTATTGTGTTATAATATTATATGAAGGGTCGTCTTTTAGTTTTAATATGGAGGTGAAACTGTGAAATCAGATATTTTAGTTGTTGTCTGGAAATAATATATATTATATTCTTAACTAGATAAACCTCAGATTTAATCAAAAATAAAACATTTGTTTTTTCCTGTAGAAATACAGGTTTTTATTTTAAAAGTTAATAATTACACAACCTTGAGTAAATACAAGGGTTTGTGATAAAATAAATTAACAAAATATATTGGAGAATGATGCCGAATGAAAAAAAGAGCTTTGATTAGTGTTTTTGATAAGACTGGGATATTGGAATTTGCACAGTTTTTAAATCAAAAAGGTGTGGAAATTATTTCTGACTGGAGGGACTTACAAGTTTTTTGAAGGAAAATGGGCTTTCTGTAATAGATGTTTCGGAAGTTACTAATTTTAAAGAAATGCTGGATGGAAGAGTGAAAAACGTTGCATCCGAATATTCATCGGTGGAATTTTTGGCGATTAGGGACAATAAGGAGACATATGGATACGGGATTGCGAAAGAAGGAATAGAGACGATTGATTATGTTGTTGTTAATCTTTATCCGTTTTTTTCAGGAAGTTCAGACAGACAAGACTTTTTGATGAAAAATCGAATTTATCGATATAGGAGGTCCTACAATGCTTCGTTCGGCTGCAAAATCATTCAAAGGACGTTATAGTTATCTGCGAAACAGAAGACTATGAGAAAGTTATGGAAGAAATTGAAAATAATGGTGAAGTTTCATTTGAAACAAGAAAAAGATTGGCTGGGAAGGTGTTTAACTTAACATCAGCTATGATGCAGCTATCTCTAATTTCTTGCTGGAAGAGCAATATCCGAAATATTTGAATGTTTCGTATGAAAAAGAAATTTGACTTGAGATATGGCGAAAATCCTCATCAATCGTCTGCATACTACGTTTCAACTACTGAAAATGGAAGTATGAAGGATTTTGTCCAGTTAAATGGAAAAGAATTGTCGTTTAATAATATCAGGGATATGGATATTGCTTGGAAAGTTGCAAATGAATTTGATGAAATTGCCTGCTGTGCTGTAAAACACTCTACTCCTTGCGGTGTGGCAGTTGCAGATGATGTTTTCACAGCTTACAAGAAAGCTCATGATTGTGATCCAGTATCAATTTTTGGCGGAATCGTTGCGATTAATAGAGAAATCGATGCAAAAAACTGCACAGGAACTGAATAAAAATTTTCCTAGAAATCGTAATTGCCCCAGCATTTACTGATGAAGCTCTTGAAATATTAAAATCCAAGAAAAATTTGAGAGTAATAAAATGCAAGTTGCAAAACCGCAGGATAAAGTGGAATATGTAAAAGTTGACGCGGAATATTAGTTCAGCAGACAAATCAAAAGATGATTGATAATATGGAAGTTGTAACGAAAAACAGCCAACAGAGCAAGAATTAAAAGATATGGAACTTGGAATGAAAGTCGTAAAACACGTAAAATCAAATGCAATTGTGGTCGTAAAAAGACGGAGCGGCAACAGGAGTTGGAACAGGACAGACAAACAGAATCTGGGCAACTCAGCACGCACTTGAACATGCCAAAGGAGATTTGGATTCATTGGAAGGAGCAGTTCTGGCATCAGACGCATTTTTCCCATTCAGAGACTGTGTAGACGAAGCTGCAAAATACGGTATCAAAGCATTAGTACAGCCAGGTGGGCTCAATTAGAGACAAAGAATCAATCAGAGCCGCCGATGAACACGGAATGACAATGGTATTTACTGGAATCAGACATTTCAAACATTAAAAATTAAACAAATATTTGTTTTATAGATAAACTGTGCTAAAATATATCAAATGGGGTAATCTATATCAAAAATTTAAGAATAGAGGACAATTAAAATTCAAAAACTATATAATCCCAATTATATGATGGAGATATAGACCACCCCAATATCGAAGGGGGACTCAAAACAAAGACTGAAACTAGATGATCTGAAAGTTTGCATATTGTCATGCATGGGATTAAAAACTCATTCTCACTCTACCTGAGTATTTGGACGAGCTAGTCTCTGATATAATTTAGATGAAGAGGAGCAAGAAATATTGCATACCCTTTTTAAAAGAGGTTTTATGATTATTTTAATGCAGATTGATGATTTGTTTTTAGTTTCTAAATTCATTCTAGATGTTGGTACTATTTGTCATTATCCTTCACTCTGCTTTAAACGGGAGCACTGAGTGGTATTGAGGACAAGTGGTTGAAACGTTGCATAAGTTGATAACATAATACAAACCTACGGTGAGCCTCCAGTGGGTTGTTTAATAGTCTAAAAATCGCTATTTTACTGATGAAGTATATTGGTATTGCTGCGAAACACAAAAATATGATACAATAAAAACAATCAATAGTTTGAACATTTATCAAAGAGGAGTAAGCATTATGAAAAATATTTATATGTATGTTCAAGATACTATGGCCGATTTTGAACACGGCTATTTGATGCATGCACTAAGTTTACAGGCTATGTTAGGAGAACCTAAAAAGTAAAATTATTAACGGTTTCTAAAGGGAAAAAGTCTATAAAAACTGCTGGAGGAATGACAATTGTTCCAGATTTTAATCTATATGATATAGATACTGCAAATACAGATGCCTCTATTGCTTATCGGAGAGATAGTTGGTTGAACAATGAGCAAGATGACGTTTAGAACTTGCCTCTAAAACTATTACAAGAAAATATCTTAGTTGGAGCTATCTGTGGAGCTACTTTGGGATTAGCCGAAAAAGGTAGATAATCGATATCATACAAGTAATGCTTCATTCTTTTTAAGCCAGATGAGCCAACATTATCGAGGACATGGTTATTATAAAGATGAGATTGCAGTACCAGACGGAAAGCTTATTACCGCTAGTTCAGCTGGTTCTTTATTATGGGCTAAGTTTATTGTCGAGGAGTTGGGACTATGTTCAAATCTACAGTCGAAAGCATGGTTTAATTATTTTTCAACGGGAGATGCTCAATATTATGGCGAAATGATGAACTCTCTAGAAAAAGATGCATTGAAAGTTAGATATGAAAAGATTATTTTCCTTCGTGGAGTAACACCAACTGGTACCAATAGAATTCCAAAAATGTCTTTATTTAGTAGAAATCTAACAGAAGTTGGTTTTTAAATCTCAAACATATATTCAGAGTGGGAATATACTGTTAGAATCAGAGATTATCTGACAGAAAATCAGAAAGATTAGTTCATGATACGATTTTTGGATAAAAATTGGGCTGATTTATCAATAATTATCAAAGAAAGTAATCAATTAGAGATTTAGCTGTTCAAGAAAACCCATTTGATAATATACTTATGATAGTTCTCGTATTCATCTGGTTTTACTAACGAAGAGATTCCCGAAAGTACTCTAACAGAACTTAGTAGAGAGAATTTTGGAGCTGAAGAGTTCTATGGTGGTCACGAGTGTTGTTACCTATATTTACCACGTGATGATCGACGTTTAAACACTAATTATCTTGAAAAGAAATTTGGAATTCGGATGACTATGCGAAAATTGAGTGTAGTTAACTGACTTTCAAAGTTTTAATCAGACAGAATCAGATAAAATTATATTAAAAACCTAGAAACACTTGAATCCTGTCAATAATTTGTGTAAACACTCACGAATAGTTTCAGAGTGTTAATCAAATAAGCTTTGAAGTGTGTTAAAACAGTAGCTAACCCTTTTTGGATTCATTTAATTTGCTTGAAATTATAATCTTTAAACAAGATAACTACATAACGTTCATATCCTGTTGTTTGGGTTTGTTGGGGTGATATGGACCACCCAATATGAAAACTGAAAAAATAGATTTTATAGAGTTAATTTTGGTTTTAAAATATATAAAAAATGGAAACCAAAATGAAAAAATTTTTATGAATATTAACATTGGTGTATTTGTAAGTGTAAATACATTTTCAGAAACGTTGTATTTCAAGAATTGTAAGGAAGCACGTGCAAAGGCTACATATATATAGAGCAGAGCCAGGATATACAAAACATTTAGACAGGGATAAAAGATGGTACATAGCTTGTGAAAGTAAAGTCGATCGACAGAGTTGTTTCTTGAGTTGAGGATAACTCTGAAATTAGCAGACAGTTGGGTTATAGATAAACTATTAGATAAAAATTTGAAAGGATACAGTGTTTAATGTATGTAACAACAAATGTATTAGTATCTGTACATAAATATGAGAAATGTGATATTATAATTGATAGAGCTGTTGAATAGAAATTATGTTATCTATTCAAGTTGTCAAATTAGTTATATAATGGGACTGTAAGCTCAACTGGTCGTGAGCAACGACTCTTAACTTGCAGTGGTTGTAGGTCTGATCCCACCAGTCCCACCATCATCTTCTATAGAAATAAAATATTAACGTGTGATAAGAGTTTTAGGGCTCTTATATGCTAGAAACTTTAGTATTAGTTATGATATTTCTAAGAAATTTTTAAAGTGATTTATGAAAAATTCTTTAGATTTTTTATAATACTATACAATCTATATTATTTTAAATTTTAAAGACTTTAAAATAAAAATATGGTATAATTTATTGAATAAAATATATTTGAATATAAAGATTGAATAAATATAGAAAATGTTTAGTAATGAAAATAAAAATTAAAGGAGCAATATTTTTATGAGAAAGAATATTTTAAGATATTAATAATAGTAATTTTATTAGGAAATATTGGGTTGAGAATATAATAAAAGAATGAAGAGTTGTATAGACAGATGGAGTCTTACTCTGATTTAGAAGAAGTGAAAAAAAAAGTTTAGAAATAGAAAGGAAAGAATTTTTATAGAATACTAGGTATTCCCAGTATTTTCCAGAATATGGATACTTTTCAAGATATAAACAGAGAATACGGAAAAGGACAAGGATAGGATTTTTTTGAAAATGAAATACATGAAGCTGATTTATGAAGTTTTGTGGTTATCAAAGAAATATATCGAAGGATAAAAATTTTGTTTACAATATGGGAGATAGAATTTATCTGAAAGATGAAAATGAGATTGATATTGAGAAACGAAAATATGAGAAAAAGAATAGATTCTACTACTTTAAGTATTAATTCACCTGACAAAATAGTGTTCGTTATATTGGAGATAAAATGGATTATTATGTGATTAAGCGATGCTCAAAATAAAGGAGCTGACTTTAAAACCTTCGAAGAACTGATGTTCTTATGCAAAGGATAAAGAAATAGCATCTATTTTGAAAACAGGAAAATTAAGGGAGCGGATATTTCAAGTTTGAAGTTCTGAAACTGGGTGTAAAGATAAAATAGTTTCTATTCAGAAGGAAAAAGAGTAAAAGGGTATAGTAAAAGAAACTCATCTAAAGCACCTAGTGAAAAGTCTGGCTCAAAAGATAAAACGATTGTAGGACTTTTTGGAGTTGATGACAATAATGTTTATAATATTGATGAAGTGACTAAATGCTGGTCGAAGAATTTTCGTAATTGGTGAGAGAAATGATTATGTAAAAATGATAAGGAGTATATTTTATAGATATTTACAACATGTATCTAAACTGACATGAAGTAGAAAAATTACCAGTAAATCCAGACAGTTTAGGTTATAAAGAAAAATTACCTAAAGATGACAAAAGGTGTTTATTATAATAATAATCATGGCAATCTAAAAGTCAAAGAACAGATGCGGCAAGTTTTCAGGAATTGACAGAAAATTATGGAAAGATAAAATTATATTTATTTTGGCAGACAAAATTGAAAATTCAGATTCAAATGGTGTAAAGCAATAGCTAATAAAAGTCTTGTATTAGACAAAAATGGGTAATGGACTTTTGAGCAATTGGCGATGTAAAAGGACTAAATGGATTTATGCAAAGACAAGTATAATATTTATTTTATTTCGACTTTTGATTTTCTGAAAAAGAGTGAGAAAATTGGAAGGATTGGATGTTAATAAAATAAAGTTTTTGAATGAGTATTATGTAAAAAGATAACAAAGAAGTTTATTGTCTTGGAGAAAATTGATTATGCGGATGCTGGAAGTTTAAGGTAAATAATGAGTATAGTTCACAGGAGAAGATAAAAATCATAAAACAGAATGTGCAGAATGGCAAATAAACTTCAATTTTTAAAATTAAACTTTAATTTATAAAAATTTGTTAACAAAAATGATTTAATTACAAAACATCTTGACAGAAAAATAAATTAATGATAATATTTGTATATATGAAAATTTAAGAATAAATTTTAAATAAAATTAGGAGGAAAAATGTCAGCGATAGTGTTTTCAGTATGGATGATGATTTTAATTTTGCTGTTCTTTTTATTGATTCATATAAATGTAGATTTAAAGAAAAAATTTAAGTTTCTAGGGATAATAATTTCTACAGTGTTAAGTTTGTTGGGGAATTGTGTTCAATCAACTTTGGGATTAGTGGGAGCGGCTGAGCATGAGGTTGTTATAAAGAATGTAACAAATGCAGCTTCGTTAGTAGGGAGAGGATTTACGAGCCTTTTAAAATGATAGTTATTCGTTAGTTGAACTATCTGTTTATAATTCGATAATTAATTCTAAAATAATGAGAATTTGAAGGCAACCCGCAAATCAGTAGTTTATTACATGACTAGCTATTTCGGCGATTATTGGAATTGTATTGCAATGACATTTAAGCAAGTTGGAGATAAAATTGCCTGAAGGAATGGAGAAACATGGAGCTGAAAGAGAGATATAAAAAGGTCTTATTGATGTTGTAGTCGTTATACCGTCAAATATTTTAAGGCTATGACGAAACAAGTGTTATTGGAAGTAGTAATATTTACAGCGTTTTTTAGGTTGCAACAAACCGAATTGGATTAAAAAATCTGATAAAACCTTTGAAGGAATGAAGCATTGTTTTCAGTAATGACAAGCGTTACGATTACAATAATAAAAATAATTCCGTAATAGATTGCAGCATTGATGTTTGGTTGACAACTTCTTATGGGCTTGAAGTATTTAAAATCTTGTTACATATCTGATTGTAATGTTTATTTCATTGGGACTGGTTGGCAATAATGCAATCTTCGTCTTGCAATACGGTGTAAAATCCGCAGATATTACAAAGGCGCTGGCACCGTTAAGTTTCTATCATTACGCAACTTCAAACATAGGAACTTTACCGGTAACAATTGAAACATTGGAAAAAGTAGAGAATGGATTCCATAGCAACAAACTTTAAACACTAAGGACAACAATAAGGAATGAATGGTTGTGCAGGAGTATTTCCAGCAGTAATAGCAATAATAGTTGCCAATATAGACGGCGTACAATTGCTCCAGTATTTCTAATAGGTCTTATAACGGTAATCGCATTAGGGTCGTTCGGTATGGCAGGAGTAGGAACAGCCACCATCGCAGCAACAGTCGTACTAGGTGGAATGGGTTGCCTTTTGCTCAGTAGCTAGTACTGCCAATTGACTCAATAATAGATATGGGACGTACAGCAATAAATGTAAACGGTGCAGTAGTGGTTTCAACTATTTGTAGACAAAAGTAAGACTTTAATGAAGAAGTTTTTAAAGGTGGAAAGAATAAAGCTAGAAAGCATAATAATTTTAAAATTTCTAAAGCAGTAAATTATAGTTTCTCTTAAAATTTTTAGCATCTATGTTATTAATAAATCTATAATTAGATAAGTAATTTAATGGGTTGGTCAAGGATTGATTCCTGTGTGGTGCTAGGAGTTGATCGCTCTAATCTAAAAATAAAAATTAAAGATATTGACTAAAATTTAATATAAGGTATAAATTTATAATGAAAAACAAAAATTAATAGAAAATAGGAGTGGTTGCTATGAAAAATCAGAATATTTTTATTATTTTGTTTAATGTTTATGGTACAAATTTATTAGCAAATGACTGGAGAATTTGGTTCGGAAGGTGGACATATTGTTCCAATGAATGTGTCTAATATTGCTATAAAAAGGTGAGAAACTTCATTTTAAGCTGGAAAAAGGTGAGGGGTAGTATGGACCAGTAAATGAAATGGTGGTAACTGTGAGATTTGTGTTTGACAGTCCTGAGGCTGGGGAGAAATATATTGGATTTATTACGCCTGAAGGGTGAAATGAGGAATGGGATGAAGCTAATCATTTTAAAAATTTTTAGAACTAGTTGTAAATGGGAAAAGTGTAAATACAGTTTCTTAGACTAACCGATTTTTGTTCCAAAGGATGTAAAAGAAACTTGAAGAAGTGATATTTTTAAGGAATATGATGAAGAAAAGGCAAAAAGAGGAAGCCGACTATTATAAAAGAAGCTATGTTTATTATTTTCAAAGCAAACTTTTAAAGAAGGGAGAAAATGTAATTGAGCATAGCTATCGTTACGATGGAAGTGGCGGTGTCGGATATAACGACTTTAATTATGTCTGGTCTACTATTTCAAAATGGAAAAATCAAAAAGTGGATGACTTTGAAGTAATTGTTGAGCCTGGAAGCGCTTTGATTGCAATACCTGAAATAAAAGATGAAGAATGGAAAAACATATAGACTGGAAATTAGCTGGAAGGAAATATTGATTATGGATACAAAAAGATTATTACGATAGAGACGGACAATATAAAAAGTTCTTTATGCAAAAATTAAAAAAGGATATTTGCATTTTAAAACAAAGAATTTTAGTCCTGAAGATGAATTTAACTTATCAGAAATAGCATATCTGAACGGTAATTATTCTTTTCCTGAAAAAGACTGAAAAGAGGCTTTAAATATGAGAGATGAATTAACAAAAGCAGCTTACACTGCAGAATATTTAACCACAGATGAATTAAAGGAACTTTCTGATGAAGAGTTGAAAATAATGAAAAACTACCCTTATGCAGTCGCAGGTTATGAGTTTTTCTGATAAAAATTAAAGATTATTTTCTCAAAATTCTTATGGTATATTCCAATTGGAAAAAATGTGGAATTAACAAAAGATGACTATGAAATTATTAATAATGTGGATAAGATTATAAAAAGCAGAGGAAAATAGAAATTATAAAAAGTTGCTTGACTTTTATAATGATGTACTGTATTATGTACACTAGATGGAAGGAGTGATTTTATGACAAAAATACAAAGATACAGCTAATTTGAGATTTATTTTTCTCTATTTAGAGTCGGCAGTTGACTATAATGATGTTTATCAATGTGAAACTACTAAAAAGGAAATGCTAATTATGATAGCGAAGCTGAATACAACGTTTTATTAGAAACTCTATACTTGTTATCAGATCAACAATGAAAGATTGAAGCGGCAAAAAAGCTACTGAGTGAAGATTACGAGAGTTTTGAATGGTGAAAAGTACAAAATTTATATTTTTGAGCTAATAAGGATAAAAGAGAAAATAAAGCAATTTCAGCATTAAAAATAATGTGGAAAAATTAATAAGTCTTATAAAGAAAAATCCTTTTCAAACACCACCGTCTATGAGATTTTTAACTAAAAGATTTGAGAGAGTTATTATTCAAGAAGAATTAATAAACAGCACAGGCTGTGTGTATGAAGTTATAGAAGAAGAAAAAGAATAAATATCATTAGTATGTGGACACATTATGAAATTTAAAGTAAGAAGAAAATAAATTGTGAAAGAAGATAGGTTACAAGTAAAATTGTAACCTTTTTGTAAAAAGTGTTATAATAAGTTTAAAATAAAAATCAGGAGATGAAATTGGATATTGAAGTTAAATTGAATGAAGGTATGAAAATATATTTATAAAATATAGGGAAAAATGGAAATGAAGATAGAACAGAATATGATGTCTGCACTTAGAAAATTATAGAAATGCTTGTTAAAAGAAACTGTAAAAATCCTGAGGATGTTTCAGTCGTTTGTCAATTGGCGGAGTTTGTTATTTGAGTAGAAAGATGCGACAGGTATAGAAATTTTAGAAACATTTTGAAAGGAATTTTGATATTTTAACTGAAGATGAAAAGTTTAGAATATATGTTGATTTGGCTTATTTGTGTGAAGATATGGGATGTATGGAAGAAGAGGCTGATTAGTTATCTTGAAAAGCAATAAAAATTAATTCAAATAATGCAGACATTTTATTACAGACTTTCAATATTTGTTTTTATGCTAAAATGTATCAAAAATCTCTTGAAAATATAGAGTTGCCTGCAAATGAGTAATGAAACAAAATATAGTTATGGATATGCACTGATTTTTGATTAAAAGTAAAGAATATAAAAAAGCTGAAAAATTTTTAGATGATTTGTTAATCGAGGACTCAGATAACATTAAATATCATTTTTACAGAGTTCTTTGTGAGAATTTATTTAGGAAATAAAGATACTGGAAATATAGAAAAACTTTTGGAAAAATAAAAAGGTTTGAAATGCTAGGAAAACAGATTATGAAAAATATTTGAATTGGTTGACGTATAGGAGTTTTACACGTTTGATGAATATGTAATAAAAAGATTTATATTATTTATGTGGTAATTATGAAAAATATTGTAAATATGCAGAGAATGTTAATTTTAATTTTAGAAGCAAATTATATGGCACCGTATCTTTATTCTTTGAAACAATTGAATAAATTTGAGAAAATAGACAAAATATTGAAAGAAGCTGAAAAAGAGATTTTTTCAAAACATTGAAGAAATAAAGACTGACGAAGAATATCAGAAAGATACAACAAGAAGAAGAACTTTTGGAAATGATAGAAGATGAAAAAGCAGAGATTGAAAAACATTAATTTAGTGCTGGATATTGAATACGGATAAGCCTAAAATGGAAATATTCTGTATTTAGAATATGAATGTTGGTTACTGGATTGTCCACAACATTTGATAATTGATGAGGATTGAAGAAATATGAAAAGGAATAAAATTATGGAACGAACACAAAAAGAATGGGCAAGATATATTCAGGATGAAACTATGTATAAAGACTTGCTATTTAGTTGATTGTCAATGCATCAAGTTAGATTTAGGAGGAAAATTGGACACTTAGAAAGAAACACGGTAAAAGAATGGATAAATATATTCAAGATTAGAAATAATAGTGATTAGGATTCTGTTTTGGTGAAGAGTATAAAATATTTTCTGGAAAATAAATTGAAGAAAGAAAGCCAAAAATGTGGAAGTTGTTTGTCAACAGCAGCAGTTTATAAATGAATTAACTCATCAATGGGAGGATATTTATAAATTATTAATGAATTTTATTAAAAATATGAAAATGAATTGACTGATGAGGAGAAAAATCACGGATTTATACTAATTTAGGGTATTATTATGATGAGCAGAGATGGAAGTAAGAGAGCAATTAGAACTTTTGAGAAAAGGCTGTGGCGTTTAATCCAAAATAATTTAAGGCTTATTATGGGCTTAGGGCGGATTATTATGGTGTTGGGAAATATGATAAGTCGGAAGAAATGTAACTATAAGAGCTCAGAGCTGGAAAAATAATCCAATTTATAAGTTTGAATATGCGAATTTGATGATGGTTAATGAAAATACAAAGAGGCGAAAATAATTTTGGAAGAATTAATAAAAAGATTTTGAGTTTGAAAAGAGGTTTTATTAAGGTAAACATGTATTTACATTGCGAATAAAGTTCAGTTGAAGGAATTTGAAAAATATTGAGGTTCAGATTGATTAGATTAATGTTAGAAACGTTAATAAGATGATGAGGAAGGTTTGCAGAGCTATATTATTTGGCAGGAAGTTATGAGAAAAGCCGAAAAATTTATTCAAAGTTTAAAATACAAGATTATCAATTTCCAGCTTGGTGGCTGAGATTCTATTTTTATTCTCTCAAAGCAATTGTAAGAAATGGAAAAATTACAAGAAAATTTTAAAATAGTTTTGAAGATTAAGATGAAGAAATAGAGAGCATTAAAATGGAGAGATTTTTAACAGAATGTGCAAATTGTATAAAGAAGAAATTAGGAGATAGACAAATAAAAGAATTTGAAGGCAGAATATGAAAAAATATTGAAAACAGATTATAAACCAGAAGTTAAAATTTATCCTAAATTTTATACTGACTGTTTTGATAGATTGTCACGACATCAAAGTTGGATTAGTTATGAGAGAAAAATAAATTTATTCGAAATAATGATATATGATTGATAGAAATAAAATAATTTTTCAACTTTCTGCATTTAATATTACTAAAAATGTGATAAAAATATATTCAAGAAATATAGGAAAACAAGGTGGTTAGAAATGTAGAAGTTCTGAAGGAGGAAATAATGAAAATATTGATTGTTGAGGTGCTGGTGGAGGGAGCATGCGATTGCTTGGAGAACTTTCTCAAAATGAAAAGGTGGGAAAAATATTTTATAGCTCCAGAAATGCCTGTAGTAGAAATAGCTTGCCAAATGCTGAAAGTGTTAATTTAGGGACTCAATCGATGAGTATATTTCATTGCAAAGATAATAATGTCGAATTGACATTTGTGGGAAGTGAAGAATTGCTTGTTCAGGGGATTGTAGATGAATTTCATAAAAATGGATTGAAAATATTTGGACTGATAAAAAGGTACTGCGATTCTTGAGGGAAGTAAGGCATATTCTAAGGATTTTATGAAAATATGGAATAAAGACAGCAGTTTATGAAATTTTCGATAATTCTGAAAAAGCTAGGAATTTTTGAATAACTGGAAAGATTTTTCCTGTGGTTATAAAGGCTAGCGGACTTGCAGCTGGAAAAGGTGTTATTATTGCTCAAAATCTAAATGAAGCTATGAGCTGTGGAAGATATAATGGTTGATGAGAAATTTGGAAATGCTGGAAGTCGAGTTGTAATTGAAGAATTTCTGGATGGAGTAGAGAGAGCTTCGAATTTTATCATTTACAGACAGTAAAGTGAGTGTACCGCTGTTGTCAGCAAAAGGATCATAAAAAGATTAGGGAAGATGAAACTGGATTAAATACAGGAGGGAATGGGAGTTATCAGTCAAATCCTTTTGTTACGGATGAAATTTTTGAAAAATTTAAGTCAGATATAATGGAGCCGACTTTAAAGGGAATACAGACTGAAGGGATGGATTTTGCAGGAGTGATTTTCTTTGGGCTTATGATTACTAGGTGTTTTATTTGCTTGAATACAATATGAGAATGGGAGATCCAGAAACTCAGGCGGTATGTACCGCTTCTGGAAAATGACTTGCTTGAGTTAATAGAAAAATCTTTTGATTATCGGAAGTTAAAGTTAATTGGAAACCATTACATTCATAGTTGCTGTAGTAGCTGCTGCAGGGGTTATCCAGAAAGTTATAAAAGGCGATGAAATTACAGGGTCTGACTTTTAAACGAAACTAACGATAACAAAGTGTTTATCTGTGGAGCAAAAAGTTGAAAATGGAAAATTGTTGACTAATGGCGGAAGAGTGTTAAATGCTGTAGCTCTTGGGAATACACTGGAAGAAGCACAGAGCGTATGAACTTTTGAAAACTATAAATTTTGAAGGAATGTATTTTAGAAAAAGATATTGGCGGAAGGTTTTATTAAAAATAAATGAGTAATAAAAAGACTGTTTTGAATTTTAAACAGCCTGTTATTATTATCTTCTTGGACTCAAGTTTTGATAGCTTTTGCTAATTGTTTCTGATATTCTGAGTTCACCTTCTGAGCAATGTAATAGATGTTTCGTTAGCTTCAATGTAGTACATTATTAATACACTTCCATCACTCATATTCTATTGCCACTTGTTCCCCATCGTAACCGTTTATACTGACGCTGCCTTGCAAAAATGTTACTCTTGGGGAGTTCCTAGATTAATATATTTTTGAATGATTACTTCAGCTGTGCTTTTGCAGTACCTCTTCCGTTAGTTGCAAACAATATCTAAAGTTATAATATTTGTGTTATCTATTGATGCTTGTTTGGCTGTAGGTGAAATGCATCAGGGATCTCAAATTCATACCAGTTTGTAGGAACAGTTATATATCCAACTTTAGGACTTCGAATCTTATACTTGAACCTGAGATTCCTTTTGCACAGATGTAAATACTGACATCACAACAAATAGTGATAGTATAATTTTTCTTAAACTTTTCATTTCCAAAAACCTTCTTTCCTTTTCATTTTTAATTAAAACAAATATTAGTTATGTTTTCCATTCTAAGCATTCTCAGTAGAAACTCTTGAGACACATCAATAACGTTTTTGATTCTTCAATAGTACTGACCACGTAGCTCTTGATCTGCCTTTTCAGCTTCCTGCAGTATTGCTTATGTAAGCTGCTACAGCTGTAAATGATGACATTGCCAGAATAATTGTTAAAAGCTTAAAACTCTTTTCATAATAATCATTTCCTTTCTATCTTCGTCTAACGGTAATTGCTTTTCTGTAATACAATTATACGACATCTTTTTGAAAAGTCAATATATAATTTTATAAAAATTACAATGTACGGTAATCAAAAACACTGTTTTCAGAATATAGATAAAAGATTAGTTTGTGAAAGTATGATTAATTACAAAGAAATATTTAATGCCAAATTTAAGGAATGTGTGATATAATTATTAAAAGTTATAGTATTCTTGAAATAATTTTAAAAATCAGACTGAAAAATATTTAAATTTAAGTTTTAAGGTTTTTGACTATATTATAATTTTAGAAATGATTGAACGCTTTGGATATTAATCAATATGAGTACTGTATATTGCAACTTGTTTTTGGATATTTTTCGTTAGCAACTCTTGCTAACGAGAAGAATTCTTAAGTAAGAATAAGGTTGAGGATGAGGCTGTAAAATTGATATGTATTAATAAAGAAACAATAGAGTGATTTTGAAAATAGAAAATAGCAATATACAGATGAGAAAACTAATGAAGATAGAGATTTGATATTTTTGGATCAGATTAGAGGATGAGAAGAAGGAGAAAAAACAGAAAAAGATGGAAAAGTCAATAAAGCTTTGAGCGATTTTATTAGAAAAATAGATGAAAAAGTCAATCCAATTATAAAATTTCAGATTTCAAAAGCTATGGAACGTATGGTATCTGATAAAACTGATGATAATGCAGAAAAAGGAATTACAAAAATGTAAGATATGATTTTTATACAGCAGGAAAATGGATACGTATTATTAAAAGTTATTTTGATCCTAAAACAGACAAATGGAGTGAAGAAAAGACATAGAGGATGGATTGAAGAGAGAGGAATCGTGTATTTGGATGTTGATATTTTTAAAAATAACAAAATGAAATTGTATTTTTGATAAAAATTATCGTTACATGGTTTGTAAGATATATAATGGAGGACTACAAAGGTATTTTCACGTTATCCAAATAATGAAAAAATTTCGCTTGAAAATGAAAGAATTGAAGTGAATTTGATTTGTTGAAATAATAATAATCTAAAAATGTTTTTATGATGTAAAAATAAAAACATTAGGGAAATTGAAAATGAAAGAAAAAGCTGAATTGAAGAATAGAACAGATGAATTAGCAACAATTAAGTGAAAATCCTGCGAGTGTATTTCAAATTGACACAATTGGTGCTAAAAAAGAGCTTGAAGAAGAAGAAAAAGAAAATACACTGTCAACTTGAAACAAAAAATGGTCCTAAAAACGTGAGAAGTTAGTAGAAATAAATGATAAAGATTTAAAAATGAAACTAACATAAAAATAACAGTAGTGACACAGAAACAAATAAGAGAATATTAATTATAATAAATAATTATCAAATTTTACTGTATACTATTTGACAAGTTTAAATTTATACATTGTTTTCAAAATCACGACTAAAATTATTCCCCGTAAAAACATTTTACTTAAAATATGTTTAAAAATATAAAAGAATTTCAATTTAATTATATAACGAAATATAAAAACTAAATATTTAGGAGAAAAAATGAAAAATACACTAAAAATTGTTTACACAATATTATTTTTAATATTATTTATGTGCCCTAGCACTTTTTATAATTTCTTTCTAAAAAGAGAATATAAAAATGTTAATATAAATATAAAGGAACAAATTTCACAAATATACAAAGATTTAAAGTTAAAATATGAATTGTAGATAAAATATATTTAAAAAGTTAAATGGTGGAAATATAAAAGATTAAAAGTAGGAACTTATAAATTTAATGGAAAATTCTCAAAATATGAAATTATATTAAGAGCAGTGAAACTAATGGAGTTAGATTAACAATACCTGAAGGTTTACTTCAAAAGCAAGTATTTGCAGAATGCGAAGCATTGGAACTGGGGAACTGAGAAGAAATAAACAAAGTCTTGAGTGAAATGGATTTTCCATATCCGCATGAAAATAATAATTTTGAAGGATATTTTTATCCTGAAACTATATTTTTCTGAAAATGTTACAACAAAACAGGTTATCCAAACTATTTTAGGTGAATTTTTGAAAAATTTCCACCTGAAAAATATCCTGATAAACAAAAAGTTTTATGATAATTTAAAAATGAGCTTCAATAGTGGAAGCGGAAGTGCCTGATGCTGTAGATAAGCCAAAAGTTGCGGGAGATATTTTTGAAAAGGATGGAAATTGGAATGAAATTGGAATCAGATGCAACTTTGAAAATATGAACTGGGAAGACAAGCATCAAAAATGAATTAAAATCTCAAAACACCCCATATAATTCATATAAAGTGAAAGGATTGCCGCCAACACCGATTGGAAATCCACCAATAGAAACTTTTAAAGGCAGTTTTAAATGCAGAAAAAGACAGATAATTTATTTTTCTTTACATATAAAAGGAAAAACATATTATTCAAAAACACATGAGGAACATTTAAAAAACGTCATGAAAGCGGATCAGTTAAAAATAAACCTGAAAATCAAGATTAGGAATAAAATTGATGGAAAAAGTAAAAATTGATATTAAAAAAATTAGATGAAATTATAAAGGAAAGGCTGATATCTGAAAAAGACAAGATTCTTGTGACTTTTCTGGAGGACCTGATTCGGTTTTCTTTATCATTTCTTAATTTACTAAAAATATAATTTCAATAGAAATTTTCAATAGTTATATTAATCATAACTTTACGTCATGATGTTGAAAAACGACTTGAGATTTATAAATGAATTTTCAAATTCAATAATGTTAATTATTATATCGAAGTGTTGATGTAAAAAGTATGCGACAAAAAATAAAAGTCAATAGAATTGGCAGCACAGGGAATTGAGATATGAGGCTATTGAGACTATTAGAAAAAGATAGGATATAACAAGATTGCTACTAGACTATAATTTGGATGATAATGTAGAGACATTTATTTTTCCGTCTTTTAAGGGTACATCAGTAACAGGATTAAGAAGTATTCCGAAAACAAGAGAAAATATAATAAAAGTACGAATTTTAGATTTTGAAAAAAGTGAATTTTTATCTTTTTAAAAATAAAAAGTACAAATACATAATTGATTATACCAATAATAAAAATGACTATACAAGAAACTTTATCCGAAATAAAATTTTTCCTGATTTTCGAAAAATATTAATCCTACTTTTAGGCAAAAATAGATTCTCTGATAAATGAAATAAATGAAAAAGAAAATTGTAAATTGACATTTTCTAATATTATGAGGAGACTATAAATCATAAAGATGTATTAATTCAACTTCTGAAAGCAAAATAATGTAGAAATCTCAAGGAAAAAAATTAATCAGATTTACAAAAGTCAGAAAATAGGAAATTACAAAATGAAGGTTCAAAAGAAATTTTTATTTAGGTAAAAATAAAGTTTTTGCAAAAATATATATAGGGAATTAAAAATTATTGATACTTTAGATAATAGAGTGAAAAAAGCGATAAAAATAATAGAAATCTTTTGATAAAATCAAAATTTTAAAGGAAAATCAAAGTATTGAATGGTATAATTACAGATAATCTTATATGAAAAATATTCAGGATTTTTAAAACTTATTTTATAAACAAAAGATATAAACTATACTTTTTATAAATTTGATGATGAAAAATAAAGATAGAAAAATTATTGTCAGAAGTCGAAAAGATGGGGATAGAATTTTTCTGAAAAATTTGGGACATAAAAAGTAAAAATTCTTGATTGATGAAAAGATTATGAAAATGGGAGAGAGATTTTATTCCCATTATAGAGATTGAAGATGTTCAAGTTTTGGAAAAGTAGAGACTGGAAATTAGTGAAATAGAAATTGATAAGAATAAAAAATAAAAAGAAATATTAGCAATTTCAGATATAAAGTTTTCAAAAGTTTTTGGAAAAATCTCAAATAAAGATATTAAAAAATTTAGAAAATAGCAATAAAAAGTAAACTATTAATAGTAGGGAGGAAAAATGGCAGAAAGAGATAAAAACGATATTAGAAAAAGCGACTGGAAGAATTACGAAAAAGATAATAATAGAAAAATAATAGACAGGATAATGGAGATAAACCACCATTTTCAGGATTTCTTTTTTGTTTTTGTGAGTACTGCTGGTAGTTTTTACAGCGATATTTCCATCGTGATATACAGAGCTGCTTTCAAAATAAAAAGGAAATTTCTTATACAGAATTTGTAGAGTAAGACACAAAAAGGTAGATTTACTAGAAATCAACGAAAAAGATGATAAGATTAATTGCACAAGTACAAGGAAGATGGCTAAAGGAAAGTACTTTATTTTTACAAAAATAACAGATAGAGTTGGAAATGAGCCGATATCATAATGCAATTGCACAGAAACGTGTTAGGGTTAAATTCATTTGCAACCTTCTGGTGGAAACTTTTTCTTGCTGTTATTGGGTCAATTTTTACCAATGATTATAATGATTGGGCTTATGGTGTATCTTGCTAGAAAGATGGTTGGCAGATCTCAGGTGGAGGACCTGGAAATATCTTTAGGTTTGGAAAATCAAGGTGAATAAAGATTGATAAAAAAGCCAGATGTAAAATTTGATGATGTTGCAGGAGTTGATGGAGCAAAGAGAAGAGCTGAGAGAAGTTGTTGAGCTTTCTTAAAAATCTGAGAAAATATACAAAGGCTGGGGCTAAAGAGTTCCAAAAGGAGTACTTTGCTAGGTAGACTAGGGAACAGGTAAAACATTACTTGCAAAAGCAGTAGCAGGAGAATCTGGAGCATCATTCTTTAGTATTTCAGGGTTCAGAATTTGTAGAAATGTTTGTTGGTGTTGGGAGCATCACGTGTAAAGGGATTTGTTTGAAAAAGCAAAGAATCAAGTCCTTCAATCATATTTATAGATGAAATTGATGCCATTAGTAGAAGAAGAAGCGTTGGAAAAATAAGCGGAAGTAATGATGAACGTGAGCAAACATTAAATCAATTGTTAGTTGAAATGGATGGATTTGAAACAGATACAAAGGTTATCGTACTTGCGGCAACAAATAGGGAAGATGTATTGATCCTGCATTATGTGCGTGCTGGACGTTTTGACAGACGTGTTACTGATTGATGCTCCTGATTTGCAAGGACGTGTTGCAATAATGAGTTCATTCAAGAAATAAAAACTTGATAGTGATGTAAGACTTGGAAGATATTGCTAAAATTACACCAGGATTTGTTGGAGCTGATTTAGCAAACTTATTAAATGAAGCGGCAATTTTAGCAGCAAGAAGAGCAAGTGACACAAATAAAGAATGGCTGATTTGGATGAAGCTGTGGATAAAATTGGAATGGGACTTGGTCAAAAAGGTAAAAATTATTAAGCCAGAGAGAAAAATTATTAGCTTACCACAGAAGCTGGTCATGCTATTATGACTGAGATTGACACCAGGAGCTGACCCTGTTCATAAAGTAACAATAATTCCCTAGGGGAGATGCCGGTGGATTTATGATGCCGCTTCCTGAAGAAAAGCTGGTAACTACAAGCAGACAAATGTTAGCTGAGATAAAGGTGTTGTTTGGTGGACGTGCAGCTGAGGAAATCTGGGCTTGATGATGTAAGTACAGGAGCATATTCTGATATAAAGAGCGACTACAAAAGTAGCAAGAGCTTATGTTGAAAGTGTTGGGATGAGTAAAAAATTAGGGACCAATTAACTTTGAAAACTCAGATGATGAATATTCATTTTGCTCCAAATAAAAGTGATGAAACAGTTAGGGAAAGTGATCTTGAAATAAGAAAAATCTTAACTGAAGAATATTTGAATACTCTAAACACATTACAGGATAACTGAGCTAAGTTGGAAGAAGTGAGTAAAATTGATGCCAAAAAGGAAACTATTACTGGAGATGAGTTAGAAGAATTATTAGGGAGAAACTTCAGAACAGATTTTTAAAAAGCTTCTGAAAATATTGAAGAAGATAGAAAATAATTGAATATCAATGAAGATCAAAAGAAGAAAATGAAGAAACAATATCAGATTGATAGAAAAAGTTGAAGAGTTGAAGAAAAAGTTGAAAACTCAGAAAAACTTAGCTGAAGGAACAATAGAGGTAATGAAAAACAGATGAAGTATCGGTTGATGAAAACATAATTCTTCGAAAAGTAAACTGGAAAAGTTACAGAAACTAAAGATAAAAGGATAATGATGATAATCCAAATGATTCTTCAAGAAAATAACGATAATGATTCTAATTCAGAAATGAAGATATAAATGAAAAATCTGAAAACAGTGAAAAAGAGTAATTTTAAAATTACCAAGTTTTATGGAATAAAATATAAAAATTAATTTGTATGATTTAAATAGAAAGTTGACATTAATTTTTAAATTTTTGTTATCTTTCTATTTTAATCTAATCAACAGTTAATATATTACCATAAAAATAAACATAAATATAATTGAAAAGTATATTGACTTTTTAAAAGATGTTGTATAATTATGTTGTAAAATAAAAGAGAAGTTAATTACCGTAAAAATTCAAGAGTTAGAAAAGGGATGATTCTTATGAAACGTAAAATGAAAGTGAGAATTATAATCTGCAATGATATTTTGGAGTAAATAGTTGTAGTACTAGCAATGTGGCTCTTGGCGTGCTTGGTGGATTGGCAGTTGTAACAGCGATGAACTCAAAAGGTCATCTAACTATAAAAGGGACGAAAAAGAGTGTGTGACAACATTCTCCTAGTAACGGTGGAGTAAGACAATGCCTTGATTGGAAGATGTACCAATTGAATAAAAGTAAAAAATAATAATGGAAATAATTGTGAATAAAAACAAAAACTTTAGTAATAATAGTAACATTTCTATCCCTTCAAAAGCTGTACATTGTTTTCATGTCGCAATGACAGTTGGATTAGTTGAGTCGCTGGAGCAGCTGCGTGGGCGAGATAAAAAGTGGTAAAACCAAAACATATAAAGGAACAAAGAGAGTATGTACTGCAATTCTGACAGCTATGGCGGAGTTAGACAATGCCTTAACTAGTCAAATGAACCAGATCTATGAATAAAACAGAAGTTACATGTGTATCTTTCTTTTGATAAAATTGTATGGTATATACTATAATGTGAGAATAAAAATTGTAGATAAAAATTAGAAAATAATAAATGGAGAGATTTATGTGAGAAAAGATAATATTAACAATAATAGTATTAATCGCTGGAATTATTGGATGTTCAAAATCTTGAGAAAATAAATCGTTTGAGGATAGAATAAACAGACAGTTTCAATATTTCTGAAAATAATGTACAAAAATCAGAATAGCAATAAAAATTATGAAATAAGTCTAAAAGATAGAGGATATTCAAAAGAGGTTCAGCCAGGACTAGAATGGCAGTGTAACGGCAGATATGAATAATGCGGTTTCAAAGCAGGAAGAACTTTTGGAAGCAGAAATGAAAAAGTTTATGGATTGCTTGAAGCAAAGATTATCTGATGAGTGAAAAGGCAAAATTAAAAGAGCAGGAAGATTGGAAGAAAGAAGTGAAAAGAATGCCGATGAAGCTACCAAAGAGTAGAAGGTGGAACAATATCAGGGGTTATGGGAGGAAACACTTGGGTGAACTAAAACAGAGGAAAAGAGCTTTGGAACTTTGCAAAAAGATACGATTTATTAAATAATAAAATAATATTTATAGATTAAAAATAATGAAGGAGAGACATTGGCTATAAAAATAAAGTTTTTAAAATATTTGTAATTATGACGTTAGTGGCAAATGTAAGTTATGCAGAAAGTAATCAAAAATAGATAAAGCAACATTTCAGGAAATAGATGCTGTATGTACAAAAAGATAAAAATGGGTTATGTCTGGGAAAATATAGGGTGGAAAAATTAGAAGGAATGGATCCAGTTACTTTTCAAAATTATAAATATTAGCGGAGTGCACGTCGATATCTAAAAGATAAAAATGGAATTTACAGTATCATTTACAGTATGGATGGAGATGGCGATAATTTGGTACTCGAAAGAAAGTGCCATATGATAGTCAAACTTTTGAGTGATAAACAAATTATATACGAGGAGATAAAAATAATATTTATTACTCCAGGTAGAAAAATAATAGGACAGATTTATCTACATTCCAAATAGGAGTGACAGTTTTTCAAAAGATAAAAATAATATTTATTTGGAAGGTAAGAGGATATTGGGTATTGATAAAAGATACTGTTAAGATAATAGAACTTCCTTATATAGAGGATAAAAATAATGTTTATTATGAAATAAAAATAGAAGAACGCAGATAAAACACATTTGAATTAACATATGATTTTTAAATCTGCAGTAAATAATTACTATTCAAAAGGAATAAAAAACAATGTCTATTATGAAAACAAGAAATTAAAAAGGTATAGATGTCAAAAACATTTAAGAAAGTAAGCAGATTAGTTGACAATTTTCTTATAGAAGATAAAATGGATTTTACATTGTTGAGAAAGATGGAAGTGTAGCTCCAATAGATGGTGAGGAAGTGGATATTGAAAATCTTTCACAGATTAGCAAATCCAAAACTAACTGTATCACGATAAGGACAGTATATTTTTGTAAAAATCATAAACTTGTAAAAATAAAAGGCACTCTAAGTTGATCCGTATAATTTGTCGACATATAATGACAAGTATATAAATAAGTATGATGTAGTTTATTACTTAGACACCAGATGAAGGTGCATTTTACTTGAAAAACGAAAGCTATGAGTTTCGTGCATATGGCGATACGGAATATGCAAAAGGAAGAAGAAATGTCTATTTTAAAGGTAAAAGTTCTGACAGGTGCTGATTATGAAAGTTTGATATGAAATATAATCATGAAAAAGGTGTATATGAAATAAAAAAGATAAAAATAAAATTTACGAAAACAGTAAAAGCAGACTAGAGAAAAATAGAAGTAAAAGAAAACTCTCATTTTTCTTTAATAAAATTATGATATATTGTTAGTAGAAAAATAAAAATTGGAGGAAATAAAAATGATTATTATGGCATTATTGCTATTAATAGGGTTATTGGGTTTTCAGAAGAAGAATTTAGTTACAAAGGCTATGATTTGCCCTTTTTACAAGTGATGGAAAATTGCATGAGAAATATTACTGAAAAGAGAGTAACGGCTGAGTGATACTCTGATAGAAATTAAGAAATTAAAAATAGGAAGTATCAATTCTGGAATTACGCTTCTGATACTGGAGATGAAAATGAACCACCACTAATTTCAGATGTAGTTAAGGAAAAATGCTTTGTGATGAGATATATCTGTGTTGGATACGATACAAAAATTAAAAAGATCCAGTAATTTTTGAATAGAAAGACAAAAGAGAATAATTAGTATCGTACGTGATGAAAACTACCATAAAGTTGATGATCCTGAAACTTTGAGGAAGATTTCCTGAGGATAATCCTGAAATGTATAAATTATATCGTGATTATTATAAATTATACCAAATAAATTGTGATAAAAAGTGAAAAATTATAAATGATAAATTTAAATGGAAAGAGTAGGTAAAAATTATGAAAAAAAGTATTATTTTTGATTATGGCATTAGCTACAGTACCAGCGCCCGTTTGCAGTAAAAAGTTACAACAGATGGAAAAACACAATTTTGGAGAAGAGTGGCGGGAGAAACATACGAAAATGTTGAAATATTCCAAAAATGGAAAAATGGTATGCGACACGAACATTTGGGGACTATGAAACAGATACAGCTCAATACTTTTTAGGGAAAAATGGAAAAATTTTCAGCAGATTATCAAAACACTGATAAAAAGGAAACTTATGTCTTACGATACGAAAATGAAAAACTTTAGTAACGCTTACTAAAAATGATACAGATCAGATACTTTTTATTGAACTGCCTGAAAAACAAAAAAGCAACAGTGGATACAAACTTTAATATGAATAAAGTGAAGGGATATTGGTGTGATCAACTGTTTGAAATTGTTCAGAAAAATGGAAAAGTGGTATTTACATGGCGTGAGGATGACGGCGGATGGGACGAACTTATAACTGTAACAAAAATGGATTTTACCGTTGAATATGGGACTAAAGATACTGGAGATGACAGAAGATTTACTTTTTGATACAAAACTTCAAACAATGGTTGAAATTGATAAGGACGGGAAATATAATACTTCCATATATATTAAAGGATTATTGTCCAACAGGGATATAATTAATATCTGAATTTTATTTAAAATTAAGTTTACTAAAAAAGAGTTTATGGTTTAATACAAAATATATATAAAAATAGGAGTTGATAAAAATGAGAAAATTACTAATAGCAGGATTATTAGCTTTATAGAAGCAAGCTGCATTTGCGGGAAATTATGAAAATGAAATGACAGAAAGAATGAAAGTCTGCAGAAGAAAAAGCACAAAGCTGGATGGGATAGCGGAGTAAGAGCTGATATAGTTAATGCTTCAGTAGATTTAGATGATGCATGGGAAAAAGAAGTGAATAAAAGTGTATGATTTAATTTTGATTACCAGCAAAAGAAAAACAAAATTTAAAGCTGAGCAGCAAAAAAATGGATAAAAAGATAGGAAACAAAAACAACTAAGGCTTATAATAACTATGTTGACGAACATGGAGCAAAAGAATGGCTGGAGAGGAATTGTCTAGTAATGAGACAGATATAACAAAAAGAAATAGAGCTTTGGAACTGGCTAAAAAATACGATAGATTAAATAAAAAGTAAATAAAATATAACATTTATATTTTTAGGAGGAGAAACTATGAAAAATATTATTATATAGAGATATTTGCTTGTAGGAGCAGTTGCGTTTGCCGGAAAAATATGAGGATGGGCTAAAGAACGTATGAAAGTTGCAGGAAAAAACTTGAATCAGAATTTGAAGGAACGACAGCAGATATGTTGAATGCCAGCTCTGAATTAACAGATGAATGGGAAAAAAAGAAATGAACAAAGTGTATGATTTAATTTTGAAAAATTACCAACAAAAAGAACAGTCAAAAATTTAAGGCTGAACAGACAAAAATGGTTAAATGATAGGAAAGCGGCTATAAAAAAGCGTTGAATGATGAAGAGGATGGACCTAAAATGGCTGGTTTGGAGCAGCTGGAACTGGACTTTCTATGACAGAGAAAAGAGCTTTGAAGCTTGCAAAAGATACGACAGTCTTTCTAAATAGTATTAGAATATTAGGTTAAATTAAAAAGGTTTTGATGTGATTATAAAAAGTTGAGATAAAATAAATTAATAGTTATGGAATAATGCGCAACAAAATAACTTTGAGAGTTTAGTGTTAAAGAGAGCTGAGGTATAGTTTCATAACTATTTTTATTAATTCATCAGTGAAAATTCGTGAGCTACATGACAAAAACATGCAGAGTGTTTTTATTAAAGCCTTTAATTTATATAATATTTTTTAGTTAGATTTTTAAATAGGTTTGAATTATGATTTTAAATGTTTGTATTAATGCTAAGTTCTGTTGGAAATATATACTGCAGTTCAAGGTTATTGGAATATACACTAAGTACTATTTGGATGAAAGATAGATATGAAAAATAAATTTGAAGGAGTTATTATAGGCTGGGCAAAATATAAAGAGATCAAATATTAGCAAAAACAGGAAAAAGTGTTTGCACTTTTTAAATGATGTCATGTATAATGCTATTAGTGAGTTATAAAAAGTGAAAAAGTTTTTCTTTACAGAAAAATAAAATAATTTTTTATGATTTCTGGTAACTTTCAGTCACATAATGTTTTCCTTTCAAATTTTAAATACAATACTGGAGAAAATCTGTGACAGGGAGGCAGATGAAAAGAAAGACATCTAAAATCAGTTCTTGATGCTATACGTGGGCATAATAATAAATATGTACAGTTTTTCTTGCAACAGAAAGAAAATATTGCAAATCGTAAAAAGAGTGACAGATGAGGATTGTAAATATAGGTATGTGGGGTCTATGGAGTTAATATAGATGAATCATTATTATTTGAGAAGGTGGAGGAAAGCTAATTGATGTCAATGCAAAGAGCTCGAAAGATGGATATACTCGATTATTGTTGCTATTGAAGCAAAGAATCAGGAAATTTTAAAACTTCTGATAGAAAATGGTGCGAATCTTTATGAAACACATCCAATTTTGTAACAGAACAACTCTTTGGAACAGCTGCATACTACGAAAATGAAGAAAGAGCTGTGGAAATTTTTATTAGGATTCTAGACTTGTAAATGTTAGAGGTACTATTGATGGGTGGACTCCGCTTGAGGATGCAACATTGAAAGCAAATGCAAAAATTGTAAAAAATGCTGTCTGCAATACAGTGCAAATCCTACAGTACTGATAAACACTGGAGGGACTCCGATGGATATAGCAACAAAATTTGGAAAAGGTGAAATTGTTAAGATATTGAGGGATCATATAGAAAGGAGCTAATCAAAGTAAAGATATTAGTTATCAAGTATTTCAAATGTTAAAATGTATGAGAAGTCCACTTTAAATTTATTTGTAATATTATATATATAGAGGAGGATGAGAACGAATGAGCAGGAATTGGTGCTCAGAAGGAGTATCATAGGTAAAAAGTATTACTTTTTATCGCAGAGAGAAATGTTATCCCAGAAACTAAAGCTGAGAATTCAACAATTGAGGCTGAATTGGCGAAATTGAGAGAGATGGATTGAAACAATCTAAAATACAATTAATCGCAATTAGAGAAAAAAGTAAAAGGAAAAATGGGAGAAAGATAAAGCAGCAATTTTCGATGGTCATATTATGCTTCTTGAAGATGAAGATTTAATTATGGAAGTTGAGGATAAGATTAAAGGGGAAGGACTTCCCTGCTGCAAAGGCACTGCACAGATGGAATTAATGAATATTGTGATATGATTTCACAATTGGATGATCCATATTTAGAGAAGAGCTGCTGATTTACAGATATTGGTAAAGATGAGCTCAAAAATTTGTTGGGGATGAAAAATACATGACCTAAGTAATTTGGAGTCAGGAACAATAGTTGTAACAGAGGATTTGACACCATCTGACACAGCTCAATTAGATTTAGAAAACTGTATAGGGATTTATTACAGAAATTGGAGGGAAAAACAGCTCACTCTGCAATTATGGCAGATCACTTGAATTACTCAGCAGTAGTTGGAGTAAAAAGGATTCTTAGCGAAGTTAAAGATGGAGAAAGTTGTTGTTATGGATGGGAAACAGGTGAATTATGCTTGAATCCATCAGAAGATTTAGTAAATGACTATATCAAAAACAAGAAGAATTGAGAAAAAGAAAAGAGGAATTGAAAAATTAATTCATGAAGATGCAGTAACTCTTGATGGTAGAAAAAGTTGATATTTGGGAGAATATTGGTAGTCCTAATGATGTTGACGCTGTAATTGAATCAGGAGCGACAGGAATTGGATTATATAGAACAGAATTCTTATTTATGAACTCTGATCATTTCCCAACTGAAGAAGAACAATATCAAGCATATGAGAGTGGTTGCTGAAAAAATGCAAGGAAAACCTGTAACAATAAGAACAATGGATATTGGTGGAGATAAAGAATTACCTTATTTGGACTTGCCAAAAGATTGAATCCATTCTTAGGGATATAGAGCAATCAGAATTTCGTTAGAAAATAAAGATATGTTCAAAACTCAATTAAGAGCTATTTTGAGAGCTTCTCAATATGGACAAATTAAAATTATGTATCAATGATAAGTTCAGTTAATGAAATCAGAGAAAAGCAAATGCTATTTTGGAAGAATGTAAGAGAGAACTTGATGAAATTGGAAAAATTTATGATAGAAATATAAAAGTAGGAATAATGGTTGAAACTCCTTCAACAGCAATTATTGCCTATAAATTTGCAAAAAGAAGTTGATTTCTTCTCAATAGGAACTAATGACTTGACACAATATTTCTTAGCTGTAGATAGAGGAAATGAAATGGTTGCAAACTTATACAATTCATTCAATCCTGCAGTATTAGAAGCTATTCAAAAAGTAATTGATGCTGCGCATGGAGCTAATATAAACGTTAGTATGTGTGGAGAGTTTGCTGGAGATAAAAGAGCGACTAAATTATTGTTAGGGAATGGGACTTGATTCATTCAGTATGAGTGCATCATCAGGATTGACTATCAAAAGATAATTAGAAATAGTAATTATGCAGATGCAAAAATTCAGAGATTTAATTTTACAGCAAGATACACCCTGAAGATGTTGTAGAAAAATTATAATAAAATTGTAAAAAGGCTAGTTAGTTTTATTAGCCTTTTTGCCTATAAAAATAGAATTATTATTTGTTTCTTTATTGATGATTGAATATTAATAACAACCGTTTTTAGGGTTTATAGTTTAGGAGCGAAAGATATGAAAAATAGAAAAAGTGGCAGTATTTTTGGCAAACGGATTTGAAGAGATTGAAGCAGTTACACCAATTGATTTACTTCAAAGAGCTGGAATTACTGTAGACACAATTTCGATTACAAAGAAAATCTTGTAGAAAGTGCAAGAAAAATGAGAATATTGGCAGATAAGATAATTGATGAAAGTTAATTTTTCCGAATATGATATGTTGATATTACCTGGCGGACCTGGGGTAAAAATTATTTTAACTCTCAAAAACTTTTTAGATAATATATTAAAATTTTCAAAAGATGAAGAAAACAAAAATTGCGGCTATATGTGCAGCTCCGACTGTATTAGCAAGTCTTAAAATATTAGAGGAAAAAGACGGTATGTTTTTCCAGCTCGTGAAGAAGATTTGCTAAAAGAGCAAGGCTATTTTGGTAAAAAGAAAGAGCAGTTAAAGATGGAAATGTTGTAACAAGCAGAAGTGCTGGAACGGCAATGGATTTTTCACTTATGATTATTAGTGAACTTTTGGGTGAAGAAAATGCTGAAAAATTTCAAAAGGAAAATTAGTAGCTTTAAAAAGTTGTAAAATAAAATATTTAAAAAGTTATATGGAAAAATAAGAAAAGTGTGAGTAAAAATATTTTAGCTAATTATGAAATAAATAAAATAATTTGATAATTAATGAGATTATAACTATTGATTCAGTTAAATTATCTTAAATAATGAATGTTAAAAATTTTAGAATTAATTTCAAGGAGTTTTGTATAAAAATTGGACTTCATAATTAAAAATATTTAAAGGAGAATTTTTATGGAATACCATAAACCCGTGTTGTTTGATGAAGTGATAGAAAATATAATAACAGATAATGATGCAGTTTATGTTGACTGCACGCTTGGTGGTGGTGGGCATACAGAAGGTATCTAAAAATCTTCTGAAAAATTCAAAAGTTAGTACAATTGATCAAGATATACAGGCGATTGAATTTGCTAAAAAGACTTGAACAGTATGGAAATAAACTCCAGATATTTCAAGATAATTTTAGAAATATCGACACGGCTGTTTACCTAGGAGGTTTTGAAAAAGTAGACAGGGATATTGATGGATATGAGAGTTTCCTCAAATCAATTGGATAACGCTAAAAGAGGTTTTTCATACAGGTTTTGGAAGCAAAGTTGGATATGCGAATGGATAATAACTTGGAAAACTAAGGCTTATGAAGTTGTTAACAATTTTTCTGAAAAAGGAAATAGCTGACATTATTTATAAATATGGTGAAGAGCCAAAATCAAGAAAGATTGCTAAAAATCAGTAGAATATAGAAAAATAAGCCAATTGAAACTACAACAGAGCTTGCAGATATTGTTATAAAATCAATAGGAAAAAGCATGAAGCGACATCCTGCCAAAAGAACATTTCAGGCTATCAGGATTTTTGTAAAATAAAGAACTTGAAGTTTTAAATGAAACATTGGATAAAGCAGTAAAACTGCTTAATAAAAATGGCAGGGCTTTTTAGTAATTACTTTCCATCTCGCTGGAAGATAGAATTGTGAAGGAAAAATTTCGTGAATATGAAAATCCATGTACTTGTCCAAAGACATACCAATATGTGTGTGCAACAAAAAGTCTAGGAAAGATAATTACAAGAAAAAGCCAATTGTTGCTTAAAGAATCAGAGTTAGAAGAAAATAACAGAGCACATCTCAGCAAAAATTAAGAATTTTTGAAAGGAGTGAATAAAGATTATGAATGGTGTTTCAAAAACAAAAAATGCAAATGGAAATACTTGATGTTCCCAAAAATTACAAATACAGCAAGATCTCATGAAGATGCAAGAAGAGAAAGAATAGTAGCTCCTAAAGAAATTAAAAGAAAACTTTCTAGAACTGCAGGGACTTGATAAAAAGGTCATAAAAACTGTTTTGTTTTTATGTTACAATTGTAACTGCAGTAGCATTATTAAGAGCTTTTGTCGGATATGATGTAGCTAATTTGGGTAGAAAAATACAGAATTACAGTTGAAAGAATTGAAAAAGAAGTTGAGAGACTAGATAATAAATATGTCAATAGCGATGATTTGAAAAGCAAAGAACAAAAAGCAAAAGAGGGCTTTTTCTATCTCCAAATAATCCAACATATATAGATTTGAAAAATTAGCAGTATATATAGTATAATTTGAAAAGTGTTATATTTTATACTAGAAAAGAGTTGTAAAATATAGGAATAAAAAGCTTGACAATAGCCCAAAAATTGATAACATAATATATATAATGACTAATAAGTCAATTTGTTTTTGTGTTTTTATTTATGATAAAACATTTGGTAATAGTAAAAATAATTTACAGAAAGGAGGTTATATCTTGGCAAAAGAAGTTTTTAGAAAAATAAAAAGGCTGAAAGTGAATCAGATAGAATTATTGCTGATGCAAATGAAAAAGCAAAAAGATATTTTTGAAAAATATTGAGCAAAAGATAAAAAGATGACAGCGATAAAATAATTTCTGAAGCCAGTATTGAAGCTGAGAATCTAAAAATCAGTCAATAGAGGATGCTGAAAAAGTAAACTCCCTCTTGAATAGCGAAGAGGAGGATGTAAACAGGATTCTTAATATTGATGAAAAAGAATAGATGAAGTTGTTAATTTATTAGCGGAGAGGATTGTGAAATAATGGCAATAGTTAAAATGAGTAAATTTGAATTAGTTGTTTTTCGCAGAACAAAGAGCTAAAATATTGAAAGGCACTTCAAAAAAATTCAAGGAAGTAAATTTTGTCGATATTAAACTACATGATGAAAATGGAGAAATGAACAAGGATGCAGTTGAAGGTGTTACAAAATATATGAACAACGAAGAATTAACACATATTGACGAAAGACTTTATCAGTTGAATAATGCAATTTCTCTTATTAAAAAAGTATGACGAGAGAAAAACACGTTTAAGAGATATTATTCACGGAAATGAAAAATTATACTTTTGATACGTTGTCTAAAAAGGCATTGGATTATGACTGGAAAAAGTTTCTTCAGAATTGAATTCTGATTGGAGTGCAGTATCTGCAGATAAAATCAGAAATTTCAAAAATATGCACACTATGATGAAATAGAGGTTGTGGGAACGAGCTAGATGTAAATCCTAGAGAGTTAAAAAGTCTGAAAAAGTAAATACATTTTTAGGAACAATACCAATAAAGCTCAAAGGTAATTTTATTGAAGGGATTTCTGAACTGATAAGACTTATTATGAGGAACTCAGAATTTCTAAAGATGAAGTCTATTATCTTGTAATTTCAAGTATTGACTGAAAATGAAAAGGAAAAATTATCAAGAAATTTTTAGAAATAATAGTTTTAGTGTGGAAAACCTTGATATTGATGAAGTTCCACGTGAATATAAAGTTAAGTTGCAAAAGAAATAGAAGAGCTGAAAAACAAAAACGTAAATTAAAAATCTCAAATTAAAACTTATAGTGAAGATTTGAACGATTTACAAGCAGTTTATGAATATTTGCAAAATAAAAACTGCGTATTTGGAATCAGAAAAGTTAGCACAAACTGAAAATACTGTTTTAATAAAGGGATGGATTCAGAAGATAGAAATTTGATTGTAAAAAGTGAAGCGAGATAACAATTATTATTTAAAAGTTAAAGAAGCAGATGAAAAATGATGAGACAGTACCGATTAAGTTAAAAATGGAAAGGTTGCAACTGTATTTGAAAAATTTGACAGGGATGTATGCTATCAAAGATATAATGAAACTCGATCCGACGCTCTAGTTTTAACTATTTTATATTTTATTCTTTGGGATGATGGGAGCAGATGTAGGTTGATGGACTTGTATTACTGCTTGCAACAATATTTGTTCTGAAAGTAGTTAATTTAAGTTCTCAAATGAGAAAATCCTGTTAAATTTTTCTTTTATTTAAGTTTTTCTGTTATTTTCTGGGAATTTTTGTATGGTTCATATTTTTGGTGCAGAAATAAATGGAGTATGGCGACTTGTAAATCCTGCAAAAGAATAACAGCTATTAATAGGGCTCAATTATATTTGGTGATAGTTCATATATTTATTGGAGCTTGGAATAAAAGCGTATGTTATTGATTAGGGATGGAAAAATCGCTGGATGCAGTTTATGATGTGCTATTCTGGTATATGGCACTTATGGGCGGAATGGTATATTTTAATATTCAAATTGATGAATTTATCGCCCTATTGTAACAAGTATTTCGATGTGGATTATGATTGCTGGAATGGTCGGAATAGTACTTACTGGTGGACGTGAGGCTAAAGGAGTTGGTGCAAAAATTAGGTGGAGGACTTTACAGCCTTTATGGGATTTCAAGTTATGTAGGGTGATTTTGTGATCATATTCAAGACTATGGCTTTAGGTCTTTCTGGTGGATTTATCGCATCAGCTAGTAAATATGATTGCTGGAATGATTAGTGGAAATTGGTTTGGAATGATATTTGTACCAGTAATATTAATAGGTGGGCATCTATTTAATATGTTCTTATCTTTCTTAGGAGCTTATGTCCATACTTCAAGACTTATGTATGTTGAATATTTTGGTAAGTTCTACGAAGGTGGAGGAAAACCATTTAAACACTTTAGAACAGAAAGTAAATATATAAACATGGATGATTAATTTAATAATGAATTTATTTCAATTGAATAAATTTTGTTTGGAAAAATAAAAATTAAGTTAAATTATTAAAATAAAAATATAAAAATTAGGAGGAAATAAAATGAATGTTTCACAGTTTTTAGTACAAAATGGAGGAATCAGTAATGGCGACATTAGGTGCGGCGTTAGCGACATTATTATCAGGAATTGGATCAGCAAAAGGTGTAGGAATAGTTGGAGAAGTGGCAACAGGGCTTATGAGTGAAGAGCCTGAAAAATTTGGTAAATCGTTAGTATTACAATTGCTTCAGGAACACAAGGATTATATGGATTTCGTTATTGGACTTATGGTATTAGGAAAATTAAATACAAGTATGACTTTCCAAAATGGACTTGGAATTTTAATGGCATGTCTTCCAGTTGCTCTTGCAGGTATGGTTCAGCAATTGCACAAGGAAGAGTTGCAGCATCTGGAATTAGCTTGCTAGCAAAAAATGAGGAACAAAATACAAAAGGGATTATTTATGCGGTAATGGTTGAAACTTATGCATTATTGGCATTCGTTGTATCAATTATGTTATTAGTGAAATTTTAATTTTATTTTTATAAAATAAACAGATAGAGTGTAAATATGACATAAAAACGGAAAAGAGTAAATATGTCTAATTTAGATAATTTAACATCAAAAATAATAACTGATGCTAAATCGAAAAGCAGATGAAATCATAAAAAGACGCTGAAGAAAAAGCAAAGCAAAAATATGATTTGGAAATAAAAAGTTGATGCGAAAAACAAACATTACTTGAAAATGCAAAGAAGAGAACGTGAACTGCTTTCAGATAGAATTAAGTCAAGTGCAAATTTAAAAGTCTAGAAATGAAAAATTGAAGGCAAAACAGACAGTAATTAACAAAGTTATAGATAAACTAAAATCAAAAACTTGTTAATATGAATGAGAATGACTATATCAGTTATTTGAATCAGAATATTGATAAAAATTCTATAGCTGGAAAAGAGTTAATTGTAAAAAGAATTTGTAGATAAAGTGAAAACAAGAGTTTTCAACTGCAAAAGTTAAGCAAAATGAATTTGTAAGTTCAGGATTTATCATTGAAAGAAAATGGAATTCAGGAAAAATTATACTTTTGAGTGAAACTGGATTTTATGAGAGATGAACTGGAAGTCGAAAATTTTCAGACTTCTTTTTTTCATAATTTAAATAAAATTTCATAGAAAATTTAAGTTTTATGACTATTTTTATAAAATAAATTTTATAATTAACTGGAATTTGTAATTAAAGGGAGATGGATAGAATGGATTACGGACAAAGTGTCGTAACTATTAGAATACTGGAAAAAGGCTTTTGACTAGAAATAGGCTGGAACGAATGATAGAAGCCCAGACTCCCGAAGAAGTACTAAAATTACTGGGAGAAACAGAATATTCCTCAAGATATGGCTGATATTCATGGAAGTCAGGATTATGAAATAATCTTAGAGAAACAGAACGTGTTTTTCAATTGTAAGAAATATGATAAAAATACTGGAATTGTTGATGTTTTTATCTCTTAAATATGATTATCATAATTTAAAAGTGTTGTTTAAAAAGCAAAAATAACAGGAAAAGATTTTTCAAGTTTGCTTATGCAGGCTGGGAACGATTGATGCTAGTAAATTTAAGGTGAAATTTGAATCACAAAGTAACGACTTGCCACAGGAAATAATGGGGCAATTGATGAAGTTCAGAAGGATTTTGAAGAAAATCATAATCCTCAGAGAATTGATATAATTGTAGATAAACATTATTTTAGAAATCTATCAAGGCTTGCAGAAATCGACGTAAAGTGATTACTGATTATGAGAAGGAGTTAATAGACTTTCTCAAAATATGATAACTCTATTTAGAGTCAAACAAAAACGTGATACAAGATTTCTCGAAACTGTTATTTTTGAAGGTGGGACAATTTCAAAAATAAAATTGTTGCATCAATAAATGATAATACAGACACTATCTTGAATAAGTTTAAGAAGAAAAACTGGGGTCATATCTAGTAAAAAGTTAGAAGCATTTAGTGAAACAAAAAGATTATCAGAACTTGAAAAATTTCAGATAATTACATGATGGAATTAAATAAAGAATCAAAATATGTTGTATTTGGACCAGAGCCATTAGTTTACATATCTAGTTGCAAAAAGAGCGTGAAATCAATACAGTTAGAATGATAATGGTAAGCAAGATAAACAACATAAGTTCAGATAAAATAAAGGAAAGGTTGCGTGAAACTTATGCATAAAATAGGTGTAGTTGGAGATAAGGATTCTATTTTATCGTTTAAGGCACTAGGAACTGATGTGTATCCTGTTGTTACAAAGGAAGAGGCAAGCACGATTGATGAGATGGCAAGTAATGACTATGGTATTATCTTTGTGATGGAGACAAAGTTGCCACATTAATTGAAAATACCATTGAAAGATACAATCGTGAAGTGCTTCCAGCTGTTATTTTGATTCCTAATAATCAGGGAAGTTTGGGGAATTGGGCTTAAAAAGATAGATGAGTATGTTGAAAAAGCGATAGGATCTAATATATTTTAGACGAAAGGAGAAATTCATTGAAAAACAGGAAGAATAATAAAAAGTATCTGGACCTCTTGTTGTTGCAGAAGGTATGGAAAAATGCCAATGTATATGATGTGGTAAGAGTTTCGGAGAAAAATTGATAGGTGAAATTATTGAAATGAGAGGCGATCAGGCTTCTATTCAAGTATGAAGAAACATCAGGAATTGGATCAGAGAAGAGGTTTTTCACAACTGGAGAGCCTTTGAGTGTTGAATTAAGTACTGGACTTATTGAAGCGATGTTTGATGGAATTCAGCGTCCGCTAAAGGAATATCAGGAAATAGCAGGAGACTTTTTTGGAAAAAGGGATGAAAGTAAATCCTTTAAATAGAGATAAAAATGGGAATTTGAGCCTGTTTTATCCACTGGAGCAGAAGTTGAAACTGGAGATATTCTTGGAACTGTTCAAGAAACTTCTGTTGTAAGCCATAAAATTATGGTTCCAGCAGGAATTAAAGGAACTTTGAAAACTATTAAAAGTGGAAGCTACACAGTAGTTGATACAATTGCAGTAATTGAAACTGAAAAAGGTGAAGTAGAAGTTCAAAATGATGCAAAAATAGTACGTAAGACGTGGAAGAAAATACAAGCAGAAATTAAACCCAGAGGCTCCGTTAATTACAGGACAAAGAGTAATTGACACATTCTTTCCTGTAACTAAAGGTGGGACTGCATGTACTCAGGACCTTTTGGATCTGGAAAAAAACAGTTGTACAACACCAAATGGCTAAATGGGCAGATGCTGAAATTATAGTTTATGTAGGATGTGGAGAACGTGGAAATGAGATGACGGACGTTCTTATGGAATTTCCGAAATTATAGATCCAAAAACTGGACAATCATTAATGAAAAAGAACTGTACTTATAGCAAAATACTTCAAAATATGCCAGTTGCAGCCAGAGAAGCTAGTATTTATACTGGAATCACAATTGCAGAATATTTTAGAGATATGGGATATTCAGTGGCAATAATGGCGGATTCTACTTCAAGATGGGCGAAGCTCTTAGGAAATGTCTGGACGGCTTGAAGAGATGTCAGAGATGAAGGATACCCAGCTTATCTAGGTTCAAGAGCCGCTGAATTTTATGAAAGAGCAGGAAAAGTAATTTGTCTTGGACAAGATGGAAGAGAAGGCGCGTTAACAGTTATCGGAGCGGTTTCTCCTCCAGGTGGAGATATTTCAGAGCCAGTATCTCAGGCTACACTTCATTGTTAAAGTATTCTGAGGGATTAGATGCAATTTGGCATATAGACGTCACTTCCCAGCAATTAACTGGTTAAATTCATATTCATTGTAATACAGGAAGAAGTTGATAACTGGATGGATCAGAACGTAGAGTACTAAATTTTTCTAAAAAATAGAGCACGTGCAATTTCATTGCTACAGAAGAAAATAGCCTACAGGAAATTGTTAGACTAGTTGGTAAGGACACTTTGTCAGAAAAAGATCAGCTAAAGCTTGAAATTGCAAAAATCAATAAGAGAAGATTACTTGCAGCAAAAATGCGTTTATGGAATCAGATACTTATACTTCGCTTGAAAAACAGGATAAAAATGCTTGACTTAGTATTGAAGTTCTATGATGAAAGGATTAAAGAGGGCTTGAAAATGGAGCGTATTTAAGTGAAATTATCGCAATGCCTGTAAGAGAAAAAGAATTGCAAGAGCAAAAATATTTACCTGAGGCAGAGTTAGGCAAAAATTGAAGAAATAGCAAAAGAATTGGAAGAAGAAATTGACGAACTTGTAAATAAAGGAGGTGTAGCAAATGCTTAAAGGAATACAAAACTATTACAGGAAATAGTAGGGCTACTTATGGTTGTTGAAGGTGTTGAAGGAATAAAATAGAGGAACTTGTTGAAATTGAAAACACAAAATGGCGAACTTCGTCGTGGACGTGTACTTGAAGTAAATGGCGATAAGGCAGTAGTACAGCTATTTGAAAATTCAGCTGGAATTAATTTAAAGGATTCAAAAGTAAGATTTTTGGGTAGACCTTTGTCACTTGGAGTATCAGAAGATATGATAGGGGCGTGTATTTGATGGATTGGGTCGACCAAAAGATAATGGACCAAAAATAATTCCTGAAAAACATTGGATATAAATGGAACGGCTATAAATCCAGTTGCACGTGATTATCCGTCAGAATTTATTCAAACGGGAGTTTCTGCGATTGATGGACTAAACACCCTTGTTAGAGGGCAAAAATTACCAATTTTCTCTGGTTCAGGGCTTCCACATGCAGGAATTAGCACTTCAAATTGACCAAGACAGGCAAAAGTTTTGGGAACAGATTCAAAATTTGCAGTAGTGTTTGGAGCGATTGGAATTACCTTTGAAGAAGCTCAGACGTTTACGGAAGATTTTGTAAAAACAGGAGCAATTGACAGGGCAGTATTGTTTATGAACTTGGCTGACGATCCTGCAATTGAACGTTTGTCTACACCAAAAATGGCACTTACTTGTGCAGAATACTTGGCATTTGAGAAAGGGAATGCACGTACTTGTAATTTTGACTGACTTGACTAACTATTGTGAAGCGTTAAGGGAAGTTTCAGCAGCAAGAAAAGAAGTTCATGGAAGAGGATATCACGGATACTTGTATACTGACTTATCCACAATTTATGAAAGAGCAGGAAGAATTAAAGGGCGTGAAGGTTCAATTACGCAAATACCAATTTTGACAATGCCAGAAGATGACAAGACACATCCGATTCCAGATTTGACTGGATATATTACAGAGGGGCAAATAATCTTGTCAAAGAGATTTATACAAACAGAACTTAATGCCTCAATAAATGTTTTACCATCACTTTCAAGATTGAAGGATAAAAGGGATTGGAAAAGGAAAAACTAGAAGACCATGCAGATACAATGAACCAATTATTTGCAGCTTATGCAACTGGTAAGGAAGCAAAGGAACTTGCTGTAATCTAGGGGAATCAGCATTGTCTGAAAACTGATAAGGCATTTGTTAAATTTACAACTGCATTTTGAGGAACAATATGTAGCTCAAAGGGTTTGATAATAACAGAACTAGTGAAGACACTTTAAATTTAGGATGGGATTTACTCAAAATATTACCAAGAACAGAGTTGAAAAAGAATTAGAGACGAATATTTGGAAAAATATTTGCCTGAGAGATGAGATAGACTATGGCAAGATTAAATGTAAATCCTACAAGAATGGAGCTGAGCCGTTTAAAAATACGTCTCAAAAACTGCTAAAAAGTGGACATAAACTGTTAAAGGACAAGCAAGACGAACTTATGCGTCAATTTATTATTTTAATAAAACAAAATAGGAAATTGCGTGAAGAAGTGGAAGGAAAATTACAAAAATTCATTTAAGGATTTTTACTTGCAAGAGAGTAATGTCTGATGAAATGCTAGAAAATGCTATTGCATATTCAGAAGATAAACTTTTAGCAAATATAAAAACTAAAAATGTAATGAGTGTAATTGTGCCAACAATGACTTTTAATAGAGATATGGAAAATGCAGAGGTATCTTATCCTTACGGATATGCTCAAACATCTGCTGATTTAGATGATGCTGTTGATGGCTTGAATCGAGTAATGAAAGACTTGCTGGAACTGGCAGAAACCGAAAGGCATGTCAGCTTATGGCAGATGAAGTAGAAAAACAAGACGGCGTGTAAAACGCATTGGAATCTATGACAATTCCTCAGCTTGAAGAAACAATCCGTTATATTCAGATGAAACTTGATGAAAAATGAAAGATCAAGTATCACAAGGCTTATGAAAGTTAAGGATATGATGGCTGAAAAAAGCATAAAATTATAAAATTTATTTTCAAAATAAAAATAGAGTCGCTTAATTGCGACTCTTTTTATAATAAAAACTGCTTTAAAACTAAACTAAAAGTTATAACTATTTTACTCAAACCCTAAATTTATATAATTTTTAGTAGTTTTAATTTTTATAGGTTTTGAGTATATGTTGAATATTTTTAAAAATCTACTTTTTGATTTCTTTATTTTAAATCTTTTTATATATTTTCACAAAATTTTGAATATCAGTCTTATCAATTACATCTCGAAAAATCTTATTTCTGAATTTCTGACTTCTGTTAATTTTTCTGGAAATTTTACCCCAGTAGTTTCTGATATTTCATCTAAAATTGTATAAGGATCTTTGTGTTCATCAATTCCCAATGCTTTTGCAATTGAGTTGAGAATTTAAATGGTGTGCTGCTGACATTATTACAGTATGAGGTGCTTTTGGTCTAAATTACTATTATCTAATTTTTCATAAACAGAATAAGCAACTGCTGTGTGAGGATCCATTAAATGATGAATTTTCATACACACTCTTAATTGCATTATAGTTTCATCGTCATTTGCAAACTCTCCATAAAATTCATTTTTGAATATTTTTCAACTCCTCTTTATTTATAGACAACTCTCCTCCTGAAAAAGCAAGTTTGTAATCAATTCATTCACTCTTTCAGAGTTTTCGTTTAATGCGTAATATAGATATCTCTCAAAGTTTGATGAAAAGAAGAATATCCATTGATGGAGAATTTGTTGCATAAAAACCTCTATTTTTATTGTATATTCCAGTTTGGAAGAAGTCAGCTAGAAACTTTATTTTTGTTTGAAGCCGAAATAAATTTTTGATTGGTATCCCAAGTTTTTAGCGATAAATCCAGCCAAAAATATTTCCAAAGTTACAGTTGGAACTACTAACATTAAATTCCTCATTAGGTTTAATTGTTCCAGCCTTTACTAAATTTACGTAAGTCGATACATAATATATAATTTGTGGGAATAATCTTCCGATGTTGATTGAGTTTGCACTGGAAAACATTACATTATGGTCGTTTGCGTATTTTTAAATTCTTCACTTGAAAAATGACTTTTATGGCACTTTGAGCATCGTCAAAATTTCCGTTTATTGCGACTATTTCTACATTGTTTCCAAGCTGCTTTTCGCATTTGTTCTTCCTGCATTGGGCTAACTCCATTTTTAGGATAAAAATACGACAATGTTAATTCGTCGATATCTTTAAATCCTTCAAGTGCAGCCTTTCCAGTATCTCCAGAAGTTGCAGCTAAAATCAATATTTTTATCTTCTTTTTGTTTTCTTTACTTAAAAAGCAGTAAATACGGGAATAATGAAAGAGCTAAATCTTTCTAAATGCCAATGTTCTTCCATGAAACAGTTCTCCGAAACTCACTTTTTCATTTAGTTTATGTATAGGAACAATATTTTCATCATTGAAAGTAGTGCTATTATAGGCACTATTAACAGCTTTTTATTTCCTCATCTGAAAATTCGGTAAAAATAGTTTTATAATTTTTCTGAAAGTTCTTGATAAGATAAATTTTTCAGTTCATCTTAAGTCAATTTCACTTTTGGCACTTTTTCAGGAATATAAAGTCCCCCACCATTTGCAAGTCCATGTATAATGGCAAAAAGTAGAGCTTTGCAACTCACCGCCTCTTGTACTTTTTATAATTCATAATTACACCTCTTTTAATTATTTTGTTTATAAAGTATTATAACATATACCTGCACTCAATTGAGATAGAGTATTTTTCACTTTTTATTTCTTATAGTATTGACTTTTTACACAAATATGGTGATAATATGACTGTAAAAATATACAAAGTAATAAAAATACAAAAGATTTTAGGAGGAATTTACATGAAAAAGATTTTATTAGGGTTATTTTTAGGATTAACAGCATTATCATTCTCGGCACCAAGTTTTGTAAACGTGAAGGACATAGAAAGAAAATTATAATATTATTGCTGATACTGATGAGGTGTTGTCATATTATAAAATATTTGAAGATGGAGCAGTAGAAACAGTAACACATGTTTATGATCAAAATTCGAGTGCAAAGAGTATTAATGATATGTTTAAAGTGAAATTATAAATGAGAATGTAGAATCTCAAGACTCTTTTGAAACTAAAACATTACATTAGCAAATATTATGATTCAAGTGATGTATATTTATCTTATCACAGGAAAAATTCTAAAGTAAAAATGGATATACTTCAATTCTTTTATGTAACAGAGCTGAATCTTAACAAGGAGAAAATTTGGAAAGTAAGGCAAATATATTCTTTAATGAAACAGAAAGTTATTTGATAATCATAAGAATATTTTAAATATTGGTAAACTTAGAATTGATACAATTTATAAAAATGGATATGAATTTTAAAATAAAAGTAAACTTTTAGAAATTTGATTTTTACTTACAGATAACGGATTGACTTTTATAAGAAATGATGGTCAATCCTTTTAAATTTAATAAAAATATATATACTTGTATTTTTCTGAAAATGGTATCATACAGATGGAGAGTGTAGAAGGAGGAAGTAAAAATTGAAAAAAGTGATATTGAAGAACAAAAGCGTAAGACAAGAAGTGAAAATATAGCGTCAAATATAGAATCAAACCATAAAAAAATGGAAAAGAAGAAACACTAAAAAGATATGTTAAAAAGGGAAGTGGATGATGAGGTAAAAAGAGAAGAAATTATCCACCTGCTGCTAGAACAGAAGGCTCTAAAGTTATAAAAGAAGAAGAAGAAAAAAGAAAATTTTCATATAAAGTTTCAAATTTTGCAGGAAGTAATAGATTTATTCTTTTTGTGGTAATATTTGTTTTAGTATGGATTGTAGCAGATGTATTCTAAAAAGGTCGATTTAATCCGTATTCGTTTGTAATAATGAATGCTATTTTATCTTTATTATGTTAATTTTTGTCTCAATTATAATTGTTAATCAAAATAAAAGAAAAATTGACGAAAAAGTCTGAAAAATGATTATAAAGTTAATTTAAAAATGAGATTATAATAGAAGATATGCATTATAAACTAGATGATTTAATTGAAAAAGCAGGATGAGATTGTAAAACGTATTCAAGAACTTGAAAAAGACGAAAAGTTCCACCAATAAAAAGAGGAATATAAATTTATTGATATTTCTGAAAAAGGATAAAAATAAGCATTAATAATTTTATTTGATGTTTTTAGAAAGAAATGGGAAAAATGAATATTTTTGATTTAAAAGATTTGTCTGAAAAAGAGAAGTTGTGAGGATTTTTGACTGAGAATGAAAATGTTAAAATTGAAAAATCATTTCAACTGGACAGATAACAGATTGGCAGGAATCAGATAAAAATGAATTTGTAATTTTAATTCAGGGTAAAAGCTGAAATTGAGTATTTTGAAAACAATGATTATATATATAATGAAAAATCAAAGAAATACTAATAATAAAAACTACAATTAGTAAGGAGGAGATACTGTATTAATCAATAAGGAGAACGGCACTAGGGTAAGATTTACAAGTAAAGAACCTTGTTGTGTGGATTTGTATCTTTTTGATTAAAAATTGAAATTAAAAGAGAAAGAGGAATGGGTATGATGCTATTTGTAACATTTGCATTGATTATTATGTGCAACAGGAATACCAGTTGTAAAAATGATTGAAAAATAAAAAATTAATGAAAGAATATATGGATGAGCAAGGACTTGGAAAAACATGTAGCAATTGGGAAAATAAAGGATACGAAGACAACTAATGATAAAGTTATTGAAGGATTATTCTACTTGTCGCTTATAGCTTTGCTTTGGAGGAGGATTTTATAGCTTTTATTTATATGAAAATGAAAATTCTGACAATATGCGAGTTCAGCAGCAATCTGAAGACAATGACTCAAATTACAACAGATCAGAATCAACGAAGACCAAAATCAGCAGAACCAAGGAACACCAGTTATTCAGAATAATATAATCTCAAATCCAAATGATGCACAAGTTCAGGAAAATGTAAAAAGAGAACAAGCTAGAATTGATAAGATGTTTTTCGGATAGTCAAAAAGATACAGAAGGCTTATTAGAAAATGTTAAAAAGTTTGGAAAAAGCAAGATACAAATTCTGGAATTAAAAATGGAGAAAAGCTTTAGAAAAATGTTAAAAAGTCTAATGATTTATTTAAAAAGCAAAATGTAATCCAACTGGAGATGCCACTTTTGATAAAGAATGTCCGAAAACTGCTTGAAAAAGGGAAGGAATTGTATTCTTCAAAACAAATTGATGTTGAGAAAATGCTGGATGTGTTAAAAATATTGAAAAAGGTATAAATGACGTAAAAATAGCGAAATTGGACAGCAGGCTGTTCAAGAAGGAAATAAACTATGGGATAGCCTTATGAAAGAAAGTTGATGATTTTCAAAAAGGAAATCAAAATAAATTATAGATTTTTACTCTAATTCAAGTGTATTGACTATAAATACAAAATATGATACTGATTAAAGGAATTATTTCTACTTTATGGATATAGTTCCTTTTTGCTTTTTATTATAAGTTAGTTAACAATTTAATATTAGATTATTTTGCTTGATAACAGCATTTATTATTTTGGATTATTTAAACTAATTTTAGTAATAAGAAAGTTTGTAATAAATTTATTATTTAAAATAAAATTTGGTATCAGATAGAATATTCATAATTTTCATTCTAATTTTTAAGAAGTTTTCTATAAAAATTTTCCTAGAAAAACAATAGCAAGTTACAAGAATTTTTAAGGACAAAAATTAACAAAAATATAGTGTATAATATTAAAGAGTATGAGATATACAATTAGAGAAATTTGAATTAAAGGAGGACTCACTATGAAAAATATAGGAAATATGAGTGCTTGGAGCTTTGATTAGCTTAGTTGGACTTGTGATTTTTGACTGAAAGTAATGATAATCATATTGATATAAAAATTGCAGATAAGGAAAATTTGAGTTTAGATAATATAAAAATGTAACAGCAGTAACAGAGAAAAAGGTTCTGGAAAAAGGTGAAGGCTGTAATTATTGAATTTGATAAAAACAATAAAAAGTGAAAAATTATCAAAAATGCAGTTACTGTTACTCAAAGAGCATTTCAAAAATAATATCGGAGATGAAGAAGATGAGCCAATAGTTAATACAACTGAAACTAAGATAAATAGAGAGTTTCAAAAATATACACAAAGTGACAAGATAGATGACAATGTAGAAGCAAAAATGGAAATATCTTTATTTAGAACTTGCTGAAGATAAAAATTCTAATAAAGGAATCTGCACAGGAAAAACCTTGAAAGTATAAAAATATCAATTTCATAAGATAAAAAGCAAATTATTTTACAAATAGTAAAAGTTTTAATGTAAACAGTAAATCATAGAATAATATACTAATAGAATGGTGATAAAATGAAAATAAAAAGATTGGTATTAATCTTAACATTAATGGCTGTACTCACTGTAGGATGTTCTATGATAGTAAGATTAATAATTTGAAAAGAGTCAGAATATATCTAAAAACGAAAAAGTTACAGAAAAATTTGACAAAAGAGTATTTAAAAAGTATAAATTATTCAAATTTAGCAGATAAAGATACCCAGCAAAAGTTAAGGAAAGTTTAGAAAATGCTGGAATTGATTCCAAATAGTATAAATCTCTTTTTCAAAAGTGTGAATTATTATAATGAGGCAACATAAAATGAAGGGAGCTTATAAAATCAGGACTTTATTAATTCTAACAATATAAATCCGACCTATGATGAAGTTGCTATACAGAAAATTTGGGATAAAAATAAAAACTTTCCAGGATTTAATTGTCGAATAACTGCATTTACTTTATGAAAGATTATGTAAAAAGTAGAAAAACCTGTTGTAAGAAAACTGGAGAAATGCTTTTTATGGATGTAGAATCGCTGAAAAATGTACCATTTGAGTTATTTTCTAAAAATGAAAAAAAGACAAATTTGTTAATTTATTTTCAGAAATTCCTACGAAAGCTACTAAAGATGTGAAAGTTCACGTTGAAAATGTAAAAAATGTTTGGAAAGAGCGAGGAGTTACATTTAATAAAAATAGTAAAATATCAATGATTTCTGTGTCCATTTTCTAGATGATGAGCCGCAAGAAAATATTTTATTTATTGGGCATGTTGGAATTTTTGATTCCTGAAAAAGGATGGAAAAATTAATGTTTATTGAAAAATTGGCATTTCCAGCAACCTTACCAAGTATTGAAATTTAATAATAGGACAGAATTGAATGATTATCTTATGAATAAATACGATACTGCTTAGGGACAGCTCAGTTGCTAGACCATTTATTATGGAAAATGATGAATTGTTAAAGGAATATAGAAATAATCCAAATAATAAAAAGTTAGAAATAATCAAAAATAAAAACTCAGAAAAACAAATTTATCTTCTGAGTTTTTGATACTATATATCGCTTTTTAGTTTTTTATCTTTTTGCTATCTTTCTTTCCTTTTGATGACTTTTTATCGGAAGATTTTTCTTCCTTTTCTATCTCTTCTTTTATCTGATTTTTTGCTAGACTTTTTCTCCACCGTTTCTTCCCCCTGTAGCTTCTTCAACAAGTGGTTTTGGCATCTTTTTGGAATTTAAAGCACGCATTATATATTCTGCTTCTTGTAATGGAACTGTAATAAAAGAATATTTATCCATAATTTTTACATCTTTTACTTTTCTTCCTGGTGTTTTTGCTTTTTATTTAATAAAGTCAAGCAATCTTCCTACATTGTAACCATCTTTACTTCCAAGTGCAATAAACAGTCTTGTCTTATCATTAATTTTGACTTTTACATCTTCGATTTCATTATAATTATCAGGCAAGAATTCATCTTCGTAAACATGTCTTAATACAGAAGCAAGAACTTGTTTTGGATCTCTTCCATCTATTAATTTTTCAGCTAGTTCTGAGTACGCATCAAAAATCATTTTTCTTTAATGATTTCATCTACATAAGCAATTAATGCTTCTCTTTTTGCTTCTAAAATTTCTTCTACATTTGGAATATTTTCTCTCTTAATGTCTGTTTTTGTGATACGTTTAATTTGAGCAAGCTTACTAGCTTCTCTTGGAGTTACAAATGTTATTGCGATACCTTTTGACCGGCACGACCTGTTCTACAATTCTATGAACATAAGACTCAGCTTCTTGGGGATAGAATAATGATAACGTGCTGTCAGATTACTTACGTCAATTCCACGTGCAGCAACATCTGTTGCAACTAATATGTTAATATCTTTGAATAAATCAAGTGCTTTTTGTCTAAGTGCTTGAGTAATATCTCCGTGAATACATCTCAGCATCATAGTTTCTAGCTTTTAATTTGTTTGTAACATCATTACTTCAGATTTTGTACGGCAAATACAATTCCATAAAAATCTTGTTCATAGTCAAGAACTCTGCATAAAGCTTCAAATTTATCTTCCTGTTTTACTTCATAGTAAATTTTGTTCAGTCAAATTAGTAGTAAGTTCTTTTTCTCAACTTTTAATAATTTGTGTTCTGGCATAAATCTTTTGGCAATCGCCATAATTGCTTTAGGAATTGTTGCTGAGAAAGAATAGCATTTTTCTCATCGTTAGTTTTCTAAAAATCGCTTCGATGTCTTCCAAAAATCCCATATTTAGCATTTCATCAGCTTCATCCAGTACAAAAATAATCTAAATTGTCAACTTTTAGTACTCTCATTAAGTCCATTACACGTCCAGGTGTTCCAACAACAATATCTATTCCAGATTTTAATTTTTATCTGGTTTTCTATTGAATGCCCCACCATAAACAGCAAGCACTTTTTAAATCTTTGTTCTTTTCAATGAATAAATTTCATCGGCAACTTGATTGGCAAGTTCTCTTGTTGGAGCTAAAATTAAAAGCTCTAACTGTTTTGATCAGCTTCAATTGTTTCTAAAAATTGGGAATACCAAATGCAGCTGTTTTTCTCCTGTTCCTGTCTCGAGCTTGTCCTATTAAATGCGTTCTTTCCTTTAATAATTCAGGAATTACCACTTGTATTTCACTTGGCTCCTCAAATCCTTTTTACTTAAAGCGTTAGCATCTCTGTACTAATCCAAAAATCTTCAAATCTTTGCATTACTTTTTTTATTTACCTTCTTTCATTTTTATATTTATACTCATTATTTTTAAAAATTTTTGTACATATTATTATACCACACTTTTGCCTTTTTGTACTTATGAAAATTTATTTTTCTATTGTAAAAGCATTTTAAAAATAAACTTAAATTTTTGGGTAATTTTCTAAAATTTTAGGTTTAATAAGTTTTAAGAAATTAATTATTTATAGTATTTAGAGTATTAACATTGAAAAATAATTTTAAAAATTTTCAAAAAGACTTGAAAAATTTTCAAAAATGTATTATTATACTGTTAGCACTAAAGTTAAAGAGTGCTAAAAATAAAATTGAATTAAAGATTAAAATATTTTTAGGAGGGAAAAATGATAATTAAACCATTGGGAGAAAAGAGTTTTTAATAAAAACAGACAGAACAGGAAGAAGTTACAAAAAGTGGAATTGTATTGCCAGGTACAGCTTCAAAAGGAAAAGCCGATAATAGGAGAAGTTTTAGCTGTTGGTTCAAAAATTGAGGAAGTTAAAGTTGGAGATAAAGTAATTTTTTGAAAAATATTCTGGAACAGAAGTTAAGGATGGGGAAGAAAGCTACTTAATTTTAGAAAAAGACAATGTTTTTGGCAATCGTTGAATAATAAAAATTTAAAAAATAAATTTGTATGGAAATTAAATGTATAAAAATGATACAGACATTATGAAACAAGTAATTTTTTATTTCTTGTTAAAATAAAAATTATATTATTAAATTACGAAAAGAATTTTGCAATAAAAATTTACAAATTTTAGAAGGAGATGATAAAAATGGGAAAAATAATAAAAATTTAATGAAGATGCGAGAAAAGCGCTTGAAGTGGGAGTAGATACACTAGCTGACGCTGTAAAAATTACACTTGGACCGAAAGGAAGAAATGTAGTATTAGATAGAGGATTTGGAGCACCAATGATTACAAATGATGGTGTTACAATAGCAAAAAGAAATCGAACTTAAGGATCCAATCGAAAAATCTTGGAGCACAAATTGTAAAAAGAAGTGGCTACAAAAGTCAAATGATGTGGCTGGAGACGGTACAACTACTGCAACTGTACTGGCACAGGCTTTTAATCAAAGAAGGACTAAAATGGTAGCTTCTGGAGCAAATCCTGTATTTATAAGACGTGGAATGGAGATTGCTTCTAAAAAGTTATTGAAGAACTTAGCAAAAAGAGCTAAAAAGGTGGAATCAAACGAAGAAATAGCACAAGTTGGGGCAATTTCAGCAGGAGATGTGGAAATAGGACAATTAATTGCTCAAGCTATGGAAAAAGTTGGAGAATCTGAGTTATTACAGTTGAGGAAGCGCGTTCTTTGGATACAACTCTGGAAGTTGTGGAAGGAATGCAGTTTGATAACGGATACTTGTCACCTTATATGGTTTCAGATTCTGAAAGAATGGTTGTGAAATGGACAATCCATTTGTCTTGATCACAGATATTGCAAAACATGAAGAGAATTATTGCCAATCTTGGAAAAACAGTAGAATTAGGACTACCAATGCTTATAATCGCTGAAGATGTGGAAGGAGAAGCACTTGCAACTCTTGTTGTAAATAAACTTCGTGGAACATTGAATATTGCCGCTGTAAAAAGCTCCTGCATTTGGGGACAGAAGAAAGGCTATGTTGCAGGATATTGCAATTCTAACAGGTGGAGAAGTTATTTCTGAAGAAAAAGGAATTAAACTTGAAACTGCTGACTTGAATTTCTTGGGACAAGCTAAAAAGTTAGAATTACTAAAAGATAACACAGTTATCGTAGACGGTCTTGGAGAAAAAGATGCAATACAAGCAAGAATTGGTCAAATAAAAATTCTATTGCTGAAACAACTTCGATTATGACAGAGAAAAATTACAGGAAAGACTTGCTAAATTATCAGGTGGAGTAGCTGTAATAAAAAGTTGGAGCTGCAACTGAAACTGAAAATGAAAGAAAGAAAAATTGAGAATTGAAGATGCTTTAAATGCAACAAAAAGCAGCTGTGGAAGAGGAATTGCTGCCTGGAGGAGGAACAATCTTGATTCAAATCGCAAAAGCAATCGAAAACTTTAAATTAGAAGGTGAAGAAGGGCTTGGAGTGGAAATTGTGAAAAAGCATTATCTGCACCACTTAGACAAATTGTTATCAATGCTGGAATTGATGCAGTGTCGTAATTGAAAAAGTAAAAAAATTCTGAAAAATGGAATAGGATTTGACGCTGCAAAAGAAGAATATGTAGATATGGTAAAAAGCTGGAATCATTGATCCTGCTAAAGTAACACGTTCTGCAATTCAAAAATGCAGTATCAGTATCATCAGTATTATTAACAACTGAAGTTGCAGTTGGTAATGAAAAAGAAGAATCACCAGAAGGCGGAATGCCAGGTGGAAATGGGAATGCCAGGAATGATGTAATCTAATAAAATGTAATAAAATAGGGGTAGTCATTATAAACTACCCTTTCCTGCTATATTATTTTTGATTTTTATTTCTTCTAAAATTGTCTTTCACATTTTCCAAATTAATACTTTTTCCGCTTTCCAAAAAGCTTTTTCTACGACAATATCAATTTCTTTGCCCTTTTGAACCAGCAAAAAAAGTGCTAACGAACGAGCTTGTAACTTCATGTGTCCGATGCTGTATTCCAGTTGTAACAAGTGCTTTTACTGCGGCAAAGTTTTGAGCAAGTCCTACTGATGTGATAATGCTTGCCAGTGTCCTTGCGTCAGGATTTTCTAAAAATATTAAATGCAGCTTTTACGCTTGGATTTAGTCCTATTGAGCCCACCCTACACTTGCAATTGGCATTGGAAGGGTAAGTTCCCTTTAATTTATTTGTGCTCTCATCAAAAGTCCAAGTTGTAAGACCTTCGTATTTTGCTATTTTTCACAGCAAAGGCATTTCCGCCAGCTTCAATTGCACGCCAGTCGTTCCCAGTAGCGATTACTACAGCGTCAATTCCGTTGAAAATTCCTTTATTATGAGTTGTGGCACGGTAAATATCAAGTTTTGCAAGTTTGCTCGCAAGTTCTATGCAGTTTCAATAGATGTTTCCATTGAGCTGCTAAGAAGTTTTACATTTACTTCACATTCTGCTTTTTACTAGAGATTCGGTTGCATAATTTGATAAAATTGCCATTAGGCTTTTTCCGTTTGTAATATTTTTTCAAGCGGTATTTTTATTGCTTCAAGCATTGTATTCAAAAATATTTGCTCCCACTAGCCTCCTTTACATCAGCAATCAGATAAACAATCAGAAATTCATCAATATTCTTCACTTCAATATTAATTGCTCCACCACCACGTGCTACAATCGAAGGATGGGCATCATTTGCAATTTTTCAAAAATTTCATTTTTATTTTCCAAAAATTATTGAAATAGCATTATCAAAGTCCAAAAATATTATACAATGCAACTTGCCCAATCATTTTTCCTGTCCAAAATTTTTGTCGTAAAACCGCCAGATTTTCCAATAATTTTTAGCTGCGTAACTGCACCCTGCAACAACAGAGGGTTCTTCGATAACCATTGGCACAGCATAATCTTTTCATCAATAACAAAGTTTGGAGCAACGCTGAATGGCAAGGCAAATGTTCCAATTCCATTTTCAGCCATTTGATTTGCAGTTTCTAGTGGCAAGTTCTCATCAGAAGTTGTTCAAATTCTTCAGTTAAAAATCCATTATCTTTTTAACATCTGTATTCGCTCAGTTCGTTCTGAAAAGCCAAGCCAATTTAATTTTTGATTTTCCTTTTTCATATTTGAAACCAGTTCCTTTCGTTTGAGGGGTTATAATAAAACTCAAGCACTTAAAAATTGTCAAATTCTAATGCTTGAGTGAAAATATACTTTAAATTTTAAGGTTTATAGCCAGTTTTATCTTTTTCTGTTATTTTTCTGATAACTTTGCACGGTACTCCTGCAGCAATTACATTATCTGGAATATCTTTTGTAACAACGCTTCCAGAGCCAATAATAGTGTCGTTTCACTGTAATCCTTGATTAATGTGGACTCCTGCACCAATCCATACATTATTACCTATTTTTACAGGTTTGGCATAACATCCTCCATTTATTCTTTCTTCTGCATCAGTGCTGTGATTAGAAGTATAAATTCCTACTCTTGGTCCAAAAAGAACATTATTTCCAATTTCAATTCCGCCACCATCAAGCATTACACAGTCAAAATTTGCATAAAAAGTTATCTCCTATTGAAATATTAAATCCAAATTCACATCGGAATGTTGGTTCAAAATGCACATTTTTACCAATTGATTTTTAAAAGATTTTTAGTATTGCTTCTCTTTCTGATGACGGCTTTCCAAAACTTTCGTTATATTTATTTGTCAAAAACAGTATTTTTCTCTAGCCTTTATAAGCTCCGGAGTTAAATCATTGTAAACTTTTCCAGATAAAAATAAACTGCCGCTGTTCTTCTAAATTCATATTAATTAGCTCCTTTAGGATAGATTTAGTTTATTTTGTAAATTCTTTTTGTGATTTTTCCACTTTTTCTAATACAAAATGCGTTGTCAGCTTTCCTGAATAAGTTTTCTATTTGAAAAATCACAATTTTCATTATTATCTAAAATTATTTTTCAAAAATAAATTTTCATATTCATTTATTGATAATTGCTTTCTATTGTCAAAATCGTTTAATCTATCGATGCCTAGATGATTTTTAAAGTCTTCTGCAAGGGTTAGATTTAAAAATTCACAAACAGCACCGCTTCCATAACTATACATTCCAATATTGTCACCAGCCTTTAAGCTATCACAGTTTTCGAGTAATGAAAGCAAACCTAGATAAAGAAGCCTGTGTAGATATTTCCAACTCGTTTTCCATAAATTATTGAAGTATGAAATTTTTCCAAAAATTTATTTCTTGTTTCTTTTCCACATTTTTCTAAAAAGTGAATTAATTGCTTTTAATCCTAGTTTTGGAAATGGCAAATGAAAACAGAAAGCATCAAAATCGGATAAATCTTGATTATATCTTTTTTTGTATTCATCAAATGTTGTTACAAGACAGTCAAGATACTGCTTTGTTGAAAAATGTCCGTCTACTATTGGAAAATTTGAGTAGTTAGGACGATAGAAGTCCATAATATCACGTGTTTGACATACATTTCATCATTTATTACGGCAATTTTGGGGTCTTTTTATTAGCATTGCGATACTTCCTGCTCCCTGTGTAGATTCTCCAGGAGTGTCAATTCGCATTTTGCAATATCAGAAGCAATTACTAAAACAGAGGCGTTTTCATTTTTCAATATAGTTTTTGCAAAGGTTAATGCGGCAGTTGCCCCGTAGCAGGCTTCCCTACTTCGACACATCTTGCAAAATGGCTGAATACCCAGCAGATGATGAATAAAAAGCACAGAAGCCTTGTGCTTTTGATCAATTCAGATTCTGTTCCAACAATAACCATTTCAATATATATCTTCTTCGTCTAAAATCTTTTCAGCCGCACTTGCCCCAAGCGATACAATATCCTCGTTACAGGTGCACTACTCATTTCGCTTTGCATAAGACCTTTCACAAATTTATTTTTCATTTTCATTTCTTCCAAGTGCTAGATCTCGTATATCTAAAAGTATTTTTGGCATAGACAAAGCCAATTTTTATCTATTCCAATTTTGATCCTATTTCTTTTATTTTTCATAAAATTCGGACCTTCTATTAAATATTTTTGAAGGAATCGTAAATTATACTTTAAAAATAAGATGTGAAAATTAATAAAGATAAAAAGTTTTAAGTATACCTACACATATTGTACTATATGAAATAGCAACAGCTACAATCAAAAAGAAATATTTAATTATTTATTTAGTGCATATTTTCTAATTGCTTTTTGCTACTCCGTCATTTTCATTGCTGTCAGTTCTGTATTTTGCAGCTTTTGCAGCAAGATCTGAGGCATTTTTCATTGCAACACTGTAATTGGCATATTCAAACATTTCAACATCATTATTTCCATCTCCAATTGCCATAACTTCTTCCTGTTTTATTCCTAGTTTTTCTGCAAGTTTTTAGACCTGTTCCTTTATTATTATTTTTGGTAATACTTCATACACGTGTGACTGGCTTAGTACTCCGCTATATTTATCTTTTAATATATTTTCATATGAAAATTTTTCCATTTCTTTAGATTTCCAAGAAACATTGCCTTGATTATTTTTATATTTTCCACTTTTTGCTTCTTCAAGGCTTATTTCTGTAATATCTGAAAAATACAAATTTCTGCATCCATAATAAGTTCATCTGTAGGGTTTTCTGCCTATATTAAAATAATGAGTATCATCAACCAACGTAAAATTTATATTGTATTCTTGAGAAAATTTATATAAATAATCAATATCGTCGAGGCATAATTTCTGCCCAGTCAATTAATTCCCAGTCTTTTGTCTTATGAATTGAACAATCCATTATTTAAGATTACATATCCTTCTAAATCAAGTTCATGAAGTCCAAGCTCTTTATAGAATGGCAAAATACCGTATAGGGTCTTCCAGTGCAAAAGCACAATTTTTATATCTGCTTCTATTGCTTCATGAATTGCTCCTTTTGTGCTTTATCAATATGCTTTTTCTCATTGAGCAAAGTTCCGTCCATATCAATTGCAATTAGTTTTATCATAATTCTATCCTTTCTTTTGTTAAGTTTTTCGTTATTAGTATATCTTAATTTAAAAAGAATATTCAATATATTTAATATGAATCTAATTTTATATTGCAATAAAAATTTTTAACAATACTATTTTGATTGTTTTTCTAATAATGAAATATCTTAGTAAGAAAAATATTAAAAATTTAGAAACTCCTTGAACAATTTAACAAATTGAAGTAAAAATATAATAAGTAAAAACTTTTTAGAAGAAATAAAATAATTCATAAAAATTTAGGAGGTAATGAAAATGGGAACACCGCATATTGGAGCAAATAGAGAGATATAGCAGAAACTATACTGTTGCCAGGAGATCCGCTTAGAGCAAAAGATATTGCAGAAACATTTTTGGAAGACGTTGTTCAGTATAATAATGTTAGAGGAATGTTAGGATTTACCGGGACTTATAAAGGGAAAAATATCTGTTCAAGGAACTGGAATGGGAGTGCCTTCAATCGGGATTTATTCATGAACTGATAACTGAATTTGGAGTAAAGAACTTGATTAGAATTGGTACAGCTGGTTCTTATCAGGAAGATGTGAAAATTAGAGATGTTGTTATCGCAATGTCAGCTTCGACTGATTCAGCTATTAACAAATTGAGATTTAATGGAGCAGACTATGCGCCTACAGCAAGTTCTGGATTTAGTTTTCAAGGCTTATGAAATTGCTAAGACAAAAAGGATTGAATGTAAAGGCTGGAAAATGTATTTACAAGTGATACTTTCTATGGAGATGATCCCTAATGCTTGGAAAAAATGGGCTGAATTTGGAGTATTATGTGTGGAAATGGAAACAGCACAACTTTTTATACAACAGCGGCAAAAATTAGGAGTAAATGCATTAACTTTACTTACAATAAGTGATTCATTCATTACTCACGAAGTTACAAGTGCTGAAGAAAGACAGACAACTTTTTAATGAAATGATAGAAGTAGCTTAGAAACAGCATTACAGCTTTAAAAATAATTAAAGAAAAATAACTAAAGGGAGAAAAATTAGTGGAATTTTTATAAAAAGATTAGTTATAAAAATTTTAGAACGTAGTTCAGTTGGTTCTGAAAATAGAATTTTGAAAAAGTTAAAAAGCGGGATGACTTGACACAGAGAGAAATGTCAGAGCTTGAAGAATTACTGGAAAAATATTTTTATAAATAAAGATATTTAAAGAAATCTTTATCTTTGAGGCAAGGGGATTATCCCCTTGTTGTTAATTTAAACTAAAAGAAAGGAAAATAAAATGAAAATAGAAAATTTATATCCTGAAAAGTTTTTCACTATTTTTAGTGAAATTTCAAAAATACCAAGAGGTTCAAGAAAAAGAAAAAAAGATTAGTGACTGGATTGTTGAATTTTGCTAAGGAAAAGAAATCTGGAAGTTATTCAGGACAAGGCATTAAATGTATTAATAAGAAAGCCTGCAACAGTTGGATACGAGGAATATTCACCACTTATCCTGCAAGGACATATGGATATGGTTTGGGATAAAAATACACAATTTGATTTTTGAAACACAAGGAATTGAACTTGTTGTGGAAGATGGATACTTAAAAGGCAAATGGAACAACACTTGGGGCGAGATAATGGAATTGCTGTGGCTTATGCACTTGCGATACTTGACAGCAATGACTTGAAACATCCGGCACTTGAAATTATCATCACAACTGACGAAGAAGACGGAATGAGCGGAGTTAATAACCTTGACTTTGGAATTTTTCTGAAAGACACTTATAAACTTAGATACTGAAGAATACGGACAAGTTTATGTGAGTAGTGCAGGTGGGGCGAGAATTCTTAATGAGTTTAACTTTGATGCTGAAAAACTAGAAGAAGACGATACTGTAATAAGTGTTGATGTGAAAGGGCTTTCTAGGTGGTCATTCAGGTGCTGAAATTCATTTAGGATTAGGAAATTCAAATAAAATTTTGGCAGAAGTTCTGAATCATTAAATAAAAATACACTCTTGCAATAATGGATATTGACGGTGGGGAAAAACTAATGCAATACCGAGAGAGGCTGTGGCGTTGCTGGCTGTAGAAACTTGAGGATGAAAAAGTCAGTGATTTTTGAAAAATTAGCAAAACCTTGCTTTTTGAAAATATAATAAAGGATTTTTATATTGATAAAAATCCAGTTATTGAAGTGAAGGAAGTTAAGAAAGAGGAATTGAAAAAAATCAAGGAAATTATCAATTTCAATACAAATGCCGTTATTTATTTTTCCACGAATTTCCAAATGGAGTTATCTCAATGAGTAAAGATATCGAGGGACTTGTAGAAACTTCAATAAATCTTTGGAGTTATAAAAACTGAAAATAAAGATGGAAAAATTGTTATAAAAATTCAGCATTACCAAGAAGTTCAGTAAATAAATCACTTGAAAAATTACTAAATGATGTGAAGGAACTTTCTGAAAAATACGAAGTGGCAATAAAAAGTAAATTCTCCATATCCATCTTGGGAATACCGAAAAGATTCAAAGATTCGTGAAATAGTTGTAAAACTCATTTTATAACAGGAAAAGATGTTGAAAATTAAGGCAATTCACGCTGGACTTGAATGCGGAATTTTTGATAATAATATGGAAAATGTTGATATTGTTTCAATTCAGGACCCTAATATTTACGGTGCTCCACACTCCTGAAGAGAGAATGGAAATAGAGTCAGTTGGTAAAACTTGGGAATTATTGCTAAAAGTTATGGAAGATTATAACATTAAATAAAAATAAAAAACAAAAAGGGAATATTAAATGAAAAAGAGCTAAATAAACAAAAAGAAAAACTAAAAATAAAACGAAATTATAGTAGTCGAAGGGCGAGATGACATAACAGCCATAAAACGAGTTGTAGATGCACATATTATCGCCTTAAACGGCTTCTCCGCATTGTCGACAATAAATAAAAATGATTCAATTGTCAAAAACTAATGATTTAATTTTTATTTACAGATCCCTGATTTTGCAGGGAAAAAATTCGTGATACATTAAAAAGATATATTCCAAACATAAAAACATGCTTTTGTAAGTCAAAAGGATGCAACTAAAAATGATAATATAGGAGTTGAAAAATGCCAATGACAAAGCAATTTTAGAGGCTTTGAAAAATGTTATTACAGCTAATCAAGATATTGAAAATAGGTTTTGATATTAGTGACTTGATTGATAATGGATTTATTTCTGGAAGTAATGCAAAAAGAACGTAGAATAATGCTTGGAGATATTTTTAAAAATTGGCTATTATAATGCAAAAACAGCTTTTAAAGGCTCTTAATTCATTTAATATTTCAAAAGAACAGTTTGAGGAAGCTGTTGAAGAAATAAATATGGCTGGTGTAGAATAAAATTTTAAAAGCTGTGTTTGAGGTTGTAATTTGTTAATTGAAAAATATAAAGTTTAAATAATAGGATATAAAAATGTTTAAGATTAATGATGAACTATATGGAGAATGTTATGTAGACGATGTTATCTATGAAATAATAAACACAAGAATTTTTAAAAGATTAAAAACATATCTATCAGTCTGGTGGTGGATATTTGGTTAATGAATTATGGAAATGTAAATAGACATGAACATTCAATAGGAACAATGATATTATCTTTAAAAATTTAATGGAAATATTGAAGAACAAATAAAAGCACTTTTTACATGATATCACATACAGCTTTTCCCATGTAATTGATTATGTTTTTTAAAAATGAAAATGTGAGGATTATCATGAGAAAATTCAAGAAGATTTTCTAAATGATGAAGAACTGTTGACTATTTTAGAAAAATATAATTTAAATATAAAAAGAATAATGTCAAAAATTATAGTTTTTAGATGATGAATTGCCTAAATTGTCATTTGATAGAATAGACTATACTTTAAGGGATTTGTTTAGGGCAGAAAAGAATTTCACATAAAGACGTAAGGAAATAGTTAATAATCTAGCGGTATATCAAAATAAATTATGCTTTAATTCTTTAGAAATTGGAAAATGGTTTCAGAAAATTATATTTTCAGGAAGTGGTAGAGTATTTTCAAGATCCGTTAAATATGTATATAAACACGATGTTATAATTTACTGACTTCAGCTTTGAAATGAAGAAATTATTCAGCTTCAGGATTTTTAATTTTACAGATGAATATATATAATATAAATTCTTCGTCCAAAAAAGAAAGAATTGGAAGATATAATAAATAAGAAAAAATTTGATGAATTTTTATTATTGAAAGAAAAATAAAAAGTAAAAAGATATATAGATCCCATATACTGTAAATAACGAAATAAAAAGGATCTCTGAAATCAAATAAAATATAAAATTTATTTTTACAAAATTTTATAAATAATTATTTAGCTGACTTTTTATAAGGACAACTAATTAAATGATCATCAATTATTCCGATTGCCTGTAAGAAAGAATAAACGATTGTAGAGCCAACAAATTTAAAGCCACGTTTTTCAAATCTTTGCTGATTTTATGAGATAATTCTGTAGTAGCAGGTAGCTTCTGATATTTCTTTCCAGTTATTAATAATTTGCTTGTTATCTGTAAAATTCCAAATGTACTTGTCAAATGAGCTGAAATTCCTTTGTACTTCCATAAATGCAAGGGCGTTTTTTTAACAGAAGCGGCTATTTTTAATTTATTTCTCACAATTCCTTCATTTTTGAGCCAGTTCAGCCAACTTAGCTTTCATCTATATTTTGCAATTTTTATAATCAAAATTATCAAAAAGCCTTTCTAAATTTTCTTTTTATTCAAAAATAAGATTCCAGCTAAGTCCCGCCTGAAAGCCTTCCAATATTAGCATTTCAAAAAGATAATTATCATCGTGGGAAGGCACTCCCATTCAGTATCATGATAGACAATGTCATTTTCAGATTTTGCCCATGGACATCTAGTCATAATCTAATCCTTTTCAATAGTTAGTATAAGTAAAATTATTTTAAATTTTAAACATGTTATTAGGATTTAGCATATTTTAAATATTCGTTTATAAATAAAGTCAATGTCTCCATCCATAACTTTTTTCCACATTTCCTTCTTCTGCCTTTTGTTCTGTGATCTTTTACCATTTTATAAGGCTGGAAGACATACGAACGGATTTGACTTCCCATTCGATTTTTGATTCTGTTCCCTTTAATTCTGCCATTTCCTCACGCTTTTCTAGTTCCAGCTCGAATAATTTTGATTTTAATATTTTTCATTGCAGTTTCACGGTTTTTTAGCTGTGAACGTTCGTTTTGGCATGTAACTACTGTGTTTGTAGGAATATGAGTGATTCTAACGGCTGAGTCTGTTGTGTTTACGTGCTGTCCGCCTGCGCCACTTGCCCTGTAAGTATCAATTTTCAAGTCCTCTGTACGAATATCAATTTCAACGTCATCTTCTATTTCTGAGTAACATTAACTGCAGCAAATGAAGTATGTCTCTAGCATTAGAGTCAAATGGAGAAATTCTGACAAGTCTATGAACCCCTTTTTTTCTCCTTTTTAGATATCCATAAGCGTAATTTCCTTTTATATTTAATGTTACACTTTTTATTCCAGCTTCTTCTCCAGCTAGGCTGTCAAGGATTTCAACTTTAAAATCATGCCGGTTTGCCCATCTGTCGTACATTCTGTAAAAGCATTTCAGCCCAGTCACAAGCTTCAGTTCCACCAGCCCCTGAATTTATTGTAAGAATCGCATTATTCATGTCGTATTCCTCATCTAGAAGTAATTTTGTCTTAAAATTATCAATTTCATTTGTCAAATCCTGTGCCTTCTGTTCAAGCTCATTTTTCAAACGAATTGTCCCCCATCTCAATAAACTCAATAATAGTGGAAACATCTTCAAAAAGCCCATTTAAATTCTCGTATTCTTCAAGCAACTTTTTCTTTGCACTAATAGTCTTTAATATTTCCTGACTGTTCTCACTATTCCAGAAATCTGCTTCAAATGTCTCCAAGTCATCAATTTCATTTTTAAATTTTTCAATGTCAAAGATGCCTCCTAATTTCTTCAATGTTAATTTCATTTATTTCATTTTTGTTTTTTTATTTCAAATAAATCCATATTTTTTAAACCTTTCTTTATACATTCAAATTTTTTTATCTTTAACTACAAGTAAAATCTAAAAAAATAATTGTTAATTAAATAAATTTATAGTAAAAACTTATTTAAAACTAAACTCAAAAGCGATGACTATTTTACTCAAACCATAAATTTATATAATTTTTAGCAGTTTAATTTAAAAATAGATTTGAGTATATAATACAAAAAAATCTTTTGAATTGAGACTTTTAAGTATTTTTAGGAAAATATTAAAAGAAGCTGCTTTTTAAAAACAGCCTCTCGTAAAAGTTTTCTGATAGTAAAACTTTATATCAAAAATTTTTAAATAATAATTATTTTTTGAACTCTGACACCTTCAACGATTTTATCATTTTTTCTTCATCGTACCAAACTTCATTTTGTAAAGTTTCTTCTTTTACATAAGATAAAAATGTTGTTAAATGTAGCTTCAGCAATGTTATCTAATGCTTCATTTGTTAAGAATGCTTGGTGAGATGTCAATACTACATTGTTGAAGGATAATAATCTTGCTAAAACATCGTCTTCTAATACTTGCTAGATTTGTCATCAAAGAAGTAGCTTGATTCATTTTCACAAACGTCAAGTCCAACTCCACCAACTTGTTTAGATTTTACAGCATCAAGCAAGGCTCTGTCTCAATTAATCCACCACGTGCAGAGTTTATAATAATAACCTTTTTAACTTTTTGCAAGGCTTTCGGCATTGATGATATGTCTAGTTTGCGGTGTTAATGGGCAATGAAGTGAAAGAACATCAGCTTTTTCAAGCACCTCATCCAAAAGTTGTGTAAGTAAAAGTTTTCTTCTTTTGCAGCTTGTTCATTTGGATATAAATCGTATGCAATTACATTCATTCCAAGTCCATTTAAGATTTTTATAAAAATTCTTGCGATTTTTCCAGTACCGATAATTCCAGCAGTTTTGCCATGCAAGTCAATACCAGTTAATCCAGCAAGACTGAAGTTTCCTTCACGAGTTCTATTATATGCTTTTATGTGTTTTTTTCTATTTACAGTCATAAGTAATGCTAAAAGCATGTTCAGCCACAGCAAATGGTGAGTAAGCAGGTACTCTTTAAAAACAGTAATTCTGTTTTTCACGGGCAGCCTTTAAGTCAATATTGTTATAACCAGCACATCTTGCAGCAATAACTCTTACACCATTTTTGCAAGTATATTTTAATACTTTTTGCATTTTAAGTCATCATTTACGAAAGTACAGACAACATCTTGATATTTCGTAAGCATCTACATTTTTAAACTTAATTTTTCTTCAAAAATATGTAATATCCGCCCCAAATTTTTCATTCCATTTGTCAAAAAAATTCAATGTCATAAGGTTTTCGCATCGAAAAACTACGATTTTCATTTTTTACATTCCTCCTAAAATTTATAATCTTTTTATCTTATTAAATTTATTATAGCATAGGCTAAGTCAAATGATTTTACAAGATTTTTTATTATTTATTTGAAAATTTTTGATTCTTTGTTATTGTAATAAAGGAAAATGATTATATAAATATATATAAAAACGATAGCAAATTTGGGAAAAATATGATATAAGTATATTTGAGGAAGAAATCTAAACAAATTAAAAACTAAAAAGAGAGGATTGATTTGATGAACGGAGTAGCAGTTAGTGCAATCAACTATCAGCAGATGGCGTTTGGATTCTCAGGTGGACTGGGACTATTCCTATTTTGTATAAAATATATGGGGGATGGTCTTCAAATGGCAGCTGGAGATAGACTTAGATATATTTTGGATAAATATACCACATCACCATTTTTAGGAGTTCTAGTTGGAATTTCTAGTAACAGCTTTGATACAATCGAGTTCAGGAACAACAGTTATTACAATAGGGCTGGTTGGAGCAGGGCTACTGACTTTTAAGGCAGGCTATTGGAATTGTTATGGGAGCCAAATATTGGTACAACAATTACGACTTTCATAATTGGGTTTAATATAACGCATTATGCTTTTGCCGATACTGTTTTTAGGAGCAGCATGTCTATTTTTGTAAAACATAATTTCATAAATAATTTGGGTAGAATTTTATTTGGTTTTGGAGGAATATTTTTTGCATTGACATTAATGTCGAGTGCAATGGAGCCACTTAAACATTTACCGGCATTTACAGAATTAACAATAAAATTAAGTAATAGTCCAGTTTTAGGAGTATTTATTGGAACAATGATTACAGTGCTGGTTCAGGCTCAAGTGCTACAATTAGTATTTTACAAAAATGTGTATCAGGAAAAATCTTATAACATTAAAAGCGGCATTGCCTGTACTTTTTGGAGATAATATAGGAACAACAATAACAGCGATAATTGCAGTAATAGGAGCAAATACCTCAGCAAAAAGGCTTGCTTTGTCACATACAATGTTTAATGTTATAGGAACAATAATTTTTATGATTTTATTGTCACCGTTTACAATGTTTGTACAAAAATGGCGGAGATTCTGCATTTGAATCCAAAAAGTGACAATAGCATTTGCACACGGATCATTTAATGTTATGACAACAATTTTTATTATTTCCATTCATTAGAGTTTTGGAATACATTGTTGTAAAATTGATTAGGGAAAAAGATGAAGATCAAGTTGAACATAAACCAAAATATTTAGATTCAGCATTGATTTACACACCTTCAATTGCATTAGGACAGGTAAAACAGGAAATGCTTTCAATGATTTCAATAGCATTAAAGAGCTTTAGGAAGAGCAGTTGAATTTTTCCATGAAAGAAATGAAAAATTAGCGGAAAAAGTTGAGAAAAGAGAAGAAGCAATAAATAACATCGATCAGGAAATTACAAAAATATTTAACTTCATTGTCACAAGAACATATAACTGAAAAAGATGGAGAGGAAATCAGCATGTATCTTGATATGTGCCGTGATGTAGAACGTATAGGAGATCATGCGATTGGAATTGTAATGAGATGTACGGTATGAAATTAAGAAAAAAATTAGTATTTACTGAAACAGCTCATGAAGAAGTGCAAAAAAATTATACTTAATTTCAAAACAAATCATTGAAACGGCTGAAGAAGCTCTTTTAAAAACAATGATTCAGAAAAAGCTTTTTGCAGTAGTAGATTTACACAACAAACTTTACGCAAAGGAGAAGGAAGTAAGAAAAGCACATATAAGCCGTGTAAGCAAAACAAGAATGTGACATAAAATCAGGGCTTTATTATATAGATGTTGTATCTCACTTTACAAGAATCGGAGATCATGCTAGAAACTTGAGTTGAAAAATGATTGAAAGTAGAGGATAAAAATATAAATTTTTAAAAATGGGTATTAACTTAATATACCCATTTTTGATATTGATAAGAATATGGTAATTTTATTTTTGGCTATATCTGTCTTTAATCCATCATTTTTATGTTATTTTTATTTTTAATATCTAAGAGAATGCTATTTCTCATTTAAAAAGCAAAAATTATATTTTTATATTCGAATCCATTTTAAAATTGAACTGATAGAAATTATATAATTTAGGGTTTGAGTAAAATAGTCATAATTTTTGAGTTCTGTTTTAAAACTAGTTTTTACTATAATTATTTAGAAAAATAGGTTGCTATTCCTCTTGAAAAAGTCTATAATAAATTCGCTATTTAAACGGAGTTTAGTATTAATTACAATTTTTATTAACAAAATGAAATTTTATAAATGTGTTAGATTTTAAGAATAAAAAATTTGAAAATGACATAATTTTGTCAAAAATGATATTCTATGAAATAAGTGTTATAATAAATTTTAATAAGAAATAAACTGTTTATTCTAGAAGAAAGGAGATTACATGGTTGGGATATTTTTGAATTTTTAAAAATAGTAAGATACAGATTTTATCAGCATTACTTACGTTTAGTGCGATAAGTTTTGCAGTTAATGTGGATGATTTGATTTCTCAGTATGAAAAAAATTCATACGACAAAAATTAATGAAAAATATGAGAAAGTTTGATATAAAAAGAGAAATCTTTGAAAAATGGGGAATGGAATGAAGTCAGTGTAACTTCAGATAATAATTACACATTACACGGAGCAGCAAATGGTCTAACTATGCAAAAATAATGTAAAAGTATGGAATGCTTTTATTACAGAAATGAATATAATTTTAGAAGTAGTGAGCTTACAGAAAATAAAAATTGGTATTTCTAAAACATTAAACGATTATTTTGGATATAGTGATGTAAATTATATTAAAAAAACTAATCAAATTTCACGAAATATACAGAAAAATTAACGATGAAACTACTAAAAATTCTGAAATACGTGATTTGATTGATTTATAAAAAAATTATAAGAATAAACAGAAGGAAATGGAACAGGAAGCGCTTGTGTTAGAAGATACTAAAAAGATTATGCTATTCAAGCAAAAAATATGAGCTGGGGACAGCATCGCAGTATGATTATGAACTAGTAAAAACAGAATATGAAAAATTCTCAGCTTAAATATGAAAATCTTGGGACGGGAACTACAAATTTTAGGAGAACGATTTACAGTTTACAATGTAACTTTTACCTGAAAAAGAGAAGCTTGATGACCTGAAAAATTGAACTGAAAAAGGATGATTTTTATGCTCTTAGATTATCAGAAGCTGAAACAATAGAATTGAATTCACAGCTGAACAATGAACAGTTAAGAAAGGAAAATATTGACTATAAGTATCCCAAATTATCAGGAGATATTGGATATTCGTTAAAGGATCATTCTGTTGTTGTCGGATTATCTGTGTCAAAAACTTTTAAAAGATACAATGATACTGTTGAAGATCTAAAAATGAAGCAGATAAATTGAGATTACAATATGAACAGATGAACTAGTGTCAAATGCAGGACAGCAGATGATAACTTACACAACCTATCAGACAAAATGAATTAACAGCACAAAAATACAATGAATATTAAGAAAAAGAATATGAAATTTATGCTAAGAAGTACGAGCTGGGAGTTGACACGTATTCCAACTATGTTGAAAAACGGAATAACTATAAGAAAGCTGTAATAGATTATGAAGCAGCCAAAATGAACTTGCGGCATTTACTATAAAAATATTATAAATAGAAATTATTAATATGAAAAATAAAAAACGAAAAATTAGGAAAGCGGTGATTTTTGTGAAATAAATACAGAATTTTCTGAAATAGCTAAAACTATTGAATCAAAGAGGAAAGAGTCAAAAATAAAAATTATTTTTTATAAATTTATGACAATATTTGCTGTAATATTATTTGCTACAGTTTCATGTGGAAAAAGAAGCTGAGCCTGAATATGAAGTGACAACTGTTGATAGGGGAGATATTTCGTTATCAGTTTCAAAGAATGGACAAGTTGTGTCAGATAATGCGGTTTCAGTATTTACAACTTCAAGTCAAAGAGTAAACAAAGTATTCTTTAAAAAGGAGATAATGTGAAAAAGGTGATGTAGTGCTGACATTTTATCCAGTTGATAAAAATGAAACTTTGAGAAAAATACAAATGAAAACTTTGAAATTCAAAAATATGAAAGAAAATATAGCTGATGCTCAAGGTTCACTTAGAAGAAAAAAGAGTCGAAAAGTTTAGAAATTCAACAAAAATCAAGAGATTTGCATAACGCAGAAGAGCTATATAAAGTTGGTGGGGAAACAAGGGTTAATGTAGATGATGCAAGAAAAGGCCCTAAGAAATTCAAGACTAGATTTGGATGCAGTTGACAGTGAGCAGAAGGCGAGCATTGAAGATGCAAGAACATCATTAAAGACAGCAAAATTAGAATTGGCAACATTACAAGAAGATTCTAGCACTTATAAAAGATGAAATAACAAGTCCAGTTGATGGTGTTATTACAGAAATGACTGCAGATGAAAAATTATCGTGAAAATACTGAAACGACTTTGATTTAAAGTATCGGATTCTAACAAAACATGAGGGTAGAGGTAAAATCTTTCAGACAATGAGGTAAAAAGATTAAGTTGGGCAAAGAGTTGAAATTACTTCGGACCTGTTGCCAGATGGAGAAAAATAGAAGGACTCTGTTTTGCAAATTTCTGGAGTGGCTGAAAAAGAGTTCGTCCCTTGATGAAAGTAACACTACTGTAAAAATTCAGATAAATGAAACTATAGGGATTGAAGCCTGGTGCTACGATAACAGCGACTATTTTTTTACAAAGAAAGTAAAAATGTACCAAGACTTCCATATAGTTCAGTTATAAAATGAAAATGGTAAATATTATGCTTTTGTTGTAGGAAAAGGTAATAAAGTTTCAAAAAGAGAAATTAAAGTTGGAATGAATGATGATACATTTTATGCTGTGGAATCTGGTATATCAGTGGGAGAAAGAGTAATCACTGTTGCGGATGAAAGATTGAAAGATGGACAAAAATAAAAATTGCCGATCCGTCAAAACAGAAAGTAGCTCCTAATGGTGTAATGTTTAAGGAAGAAAAACAATCAAGAAAAAGGTGGAGGACCTGATGGACCACCACCAAGATAGAAAAATAAACTTTAGAGGTAAATTTTTATGATAAAAAGTGAGCGATATAGTAAAAATATATAAAAATGGAAGCATGGAATTAAAAAGTTTTGAAAAGGGCTTAATCTTTCTGTAAGTGAAGGGAATATGTACTTTTATGGGACCTTCAGGAAGTGGAAAATCTACTCTTATGAATATTTTTAGGGTGTCTTGACAGCCTTACCTCTGGAACTTACATATTGGATAATCAAGATGTTTCAACTATAAAAAGGAGATGCACTTGCTGAAGTAAGAAACAAAAATAGGGTTTGTATTCCAAACGTTTAACTTACTTCCAAAGATGACGGCAGTTGAAAATGTGGCTCTTCCAGCTTTGTATGCAGGAGTAAAGAAAGCTGAAAGGCTAAAAGAGGGCAACTGAAGCATTGGAAAGTGTGGGACTTGCGTGAAAGAATCCATCATAAGCCAAATGAGATGTCAGGCGGACAAAGACAGAGAGAGTGGCAATAGCAAGAGCGATAATAAACAATCCTAAAAATACTTCTTGCAGATGAGCCAACAGGAAATCTAGATTCAAAATCTGAGAAGAGGTTTTGGAAATTTTTAAAAATTGAACGATAACGGAACAACGATAGTAATGGTTACGCATGAGGAAGATGTGGCAGAGCATTGTAAAAGAATTATCAGATTAAAAAGACGGTGTAATAGAAAAGGATGAAATTGTTCAGCATCGGAGAGGAGTGTAGTAAATGGATTTTTATGGAATTGCTAAAATTATCAGTATCAAATTTATTTAGCTATAAGGTACGTTCCTTTTTGACAATGCTTTGGAATAATAATCGGAATATCTTCGGTTATAATGATGTCTTCTATTAGGAGCAGGAGTTAAGGAAAAATATTACTGAGATTTGAATAAGCTAGGAGTATCAAACTTTGAAATATCAATTGACACTTCTCCAGGGACAGACTTATAAATCGCAGGATTTGCTTACCCAAAAAAAGATATTAAGGAAATTAAAGAATATAGAAGGTAGTCGAAGAAGTTACTCCTACTTCCAGTACTTTTTGCAAGATTATCTTCAAATGATGGATCAGATAAGATGTTTACTGGAACTGGAGTAACAGAAGATTATTTTAAGATTTCAAATTACACAATAATAAAAGGAAGAAAAATTTTTACCAAATGAATATAGAAAAGATGGGAAATACGTAATAATTGACAATACAACCTCAGATCAGTTATTTCGAGCGAAAAATCCTATAGGAAAGAAATTGACTTTAAATTTTAGAAAAATAGTCAGATAGTGACAATCGTTGAGTGTTTAAAAATCCGTATGCAAGTCTAGGAGGTGGAGATCAGATGCCCTGCAATGGGACTTCGCCAAATAATTACTTAAATCATTTAGAAGGAAATGAGCAGAATAAATATACAGCTTTGCAGGTAAAAACTACTGATGCTAATGAAATGACTAGAATAATGGAAATTGTAAAAAGATGAAGACAAGAGGAAGTGAGCCTAATCGTTTATAATGTAACCATCAAGTCAAGGCTTTGGATGAATTTAATAACATTCTTAACATGCTTTCACCTTTTCATAAGTGGAGTTGCTGCACTTCTATTTGTAGGTGGAATCGGAGTTATGAATATAATGCTTGTAAGTGTTACCGAGAGAATAAGGGAGGTTGGACTTAGAAAGGCGATTGGAGCCAAAAACAATACACATTCTTATACAATTTTTGATAGAAGCTGTCATTTTGACATTTTTGGTGGTATAATTGAGTTGTAATTGATATTCATTAGCACTTTTAGTTGGCATGTTTATACAGACATCGCCAATATTAAGTCCAGTTATAGTGTTTGTGTGTATATTTTGTTTCGACAATGATAGGATTAGTTGGAGTTTATCCAGCAAAAAGCTGCCGCATTGGAGCCAATGGAAGCACTGCGAACAGATTAGAATTAACAATTTGATAAAAATAAAAATTGATTATCTTAAAAATTAAATTTAGGATAATCTAGATTTTAAGAAAAGTGTGATATAATAAGGAATAAATTTTAGATATATTTGAATTACATATTAATAAAAAGTGTAGAGTATAAAAGGAGATGATAAAAATGTCAAAAACAAATATTTGGATATGGATATAACAACTTACAACACCAGCCTTTATAGTTGATGAAAGGCTGCTAAAAAGAAATCTTGAAACATTAAAAAGTGTAATTGATAGAACAGGATGTAAAATATTGCTTGCACAAAAAGGGTTTTCGATGTTTTATTTTCTATCCGTTAATTAGTAAATACTTTAAATGGAACTACTGCAAGCTCACTATTTGAAGCAAGACTTGGGTATGAGGAAATGGAGTTAAAAAATCCTGACAAAAAATTGGAAACTCATATTTTTAATCCGTCTTACAGGGAAGATGAGTTTGATGAAATAACGGAAATAACAAATCATATTGTTTTTAACTCTTTAATCAATGGAAAAATTTAAGAGTAGAGTAAGGGAATTTGAAGAAAAAGTGATAAGAAAATTAGCTGTGGACTTCGATTAAATCCAGAATTTTCAGAAGTTGAAACTGAGATTTACTAATCCAGGGAAGATTTTCAAGATTTGGAGTAACACTTGAAAATTTTAAGGAAGATGAACTTGAAGGATTGGATGGATTTCATTTTCATGCACTTTAGAACAAAAATTCGGATGTCCCTTGAAAATGTATTAAAAATTTTTGAAGAAAAATTTGGAAAATATTTGCATAATATGAAATGGCTTAATTTTTGGTGGGGGACATCATATTACAAGAGAAGATTATGATATTGAAAACTTGTAAAATGCATAAATTATATAAAAGAAAAATATGATGTGGAAGTGTATTTAGAACCAGGAGAAGTGGTTGCCTTGAATACAGGATTTTTAGTTTCGAAGTTTTAGATATTACAAAAATGAAATGGATATATTGTTAATGATACTTCAGCTTCGTGTCACATGCCTGATGTAATCGAAATGCCATACCGTCCATTTATTTTCGGCCCAGGAATGCCAAATGAGAAGAAATACACTTATAGATTGGGAGGACTCACTTGCCTTTGCTGGAGATGTAATTGGAGATTACCTTTTGATGATCCTGTAAAAGTAGGGAGATAAGCTGATTTTTACTGATATGGCACATTACAGCATGGGTGAAGACGAATACTTTCAATGGGATAAATTTGCCTGTGATTGCAGTTTATACAGAAAAGGTGGAGTTGAGGTTATTAGAAAATTTGAATATGAGGACTTTAGGAATAGATTGTTCATAATTATTACCCCAGATATTTGATATTATTTAGGGTATTAATTTAGTCAATATTACAAAAAGATAGTCATTTCTAACCATCTTTACTAATACTAAACCCCATTTAAATAATGAAATTAGACAAACCTTCACTGCAAGACAAGGTTTTGCGGAAATGAGCAATCTTATGAAAATAAAATGAAAAATATTTATTAATCAAAAATATCTAAAAAATTATTCCCTATTTTTAAACGGGATTTAGTATAGAATATCTATTTAAAACAGTTCATTAATTTTTGAATCACATAATCCACATCATTTTTCTGGTAAACTCAACGATACTCGTTCCAACAATCACCCCATCTGCATATTTTCTCATCGTATTCACATTATCATTATTTTTATTCCAAATCCTAATGAAACTGGCAAGTCTGAAACTTCTAATTTCATTAATAAAAAGACTCCAAACGTGGTAAATCAACTTGTTTTGAACCTGTAACTCCAAGAGAACCGATTATGTAAATAAAGCCGTCGCCTTGAGAAATGATTTTTCATTCTATTTCCAGAAGTAACGCTTACAAGAGGGATAAGAGCGATATTGTTTTCTTGTAGCTTTTCCGACATTTCAAAGGCTTCCCCATAAGGCAAGTCTGAATTATCATATCCTTTAACATTAGCTTCACTGCATTTTTTGATAAATTCATCAATTCCGTAAGCAAAGACTAAATTGTAATAAACTAGAAAAATTAGAGGTTTTGAAACATCATTTTTACTTCTGTTAATAAAGTCAAAGACTGTATCGGTAGTAACTCCAGCTTCTGAAGCAAGAAATGAAGAGTGTGAAATCAATTTTCCATCGGCTAGGGGTCAGAGTAGGGAATTCCGATTTCAGCATATCAAGAGCTGTATTGTCCAAATTTTGTAAAAATTGTTTTGTAAAATCAACACTTGGATAGCCTGCGACAATATAACCAATGTTTACTTTTTCTTTTCTCTAAAAATATCAATAATTTTTCTTATCTAATCACTCATTTTCTAAACTCCATTTAACTCATAAATTCCATTTTTCTTACCAGTTTCCTTTGTCTTTTAATACAGAAAAACAGTGTGCATATCTTTTATCTCCACGTCCAGAAACGTTTACGACGATAGTTTCTCTTTGTCTTTAGAAAGTGCAGGACATAATTTTTTTCAAGATAGGCTAACGCATGGGAACTCTCAATTGCTGGAATAATCCCTTCTTTTTCTTGTAACAAGCATTAGAGCCTTCATTGCCTCATCATCGGTAATTGGTGCGTAAGTTGCTCTTTTTGTATCAAATAGATGGAATGTTCGGGACCCTACTCCTGGATAGTCAAGTCCAGCGGAAATTGAGTGAACTGGACCTATTTGTCCGTATTTGTTTTGAAGAACAAGTTTTCATTCCATGAATAATTCCAGGTTTTCCAAGTGTCAATGTGGCAGCGTGCATATCTGTGTCGATTCCGTATCCCTCCAGCTTCGACTCCATAAAGTTTTGTCGAGCTGTCTTCCAAAAATGCACCAAAAATACCAATAGCATTACTTCCGCCACCAACACAAGCAATTACGTGATCAGCATGCTTTCCAAGTTCCTCCAGCTGTGCTTTTGCTTCGTAACCGATAATTGACTGAAAATCACGCACGATAGTCGGATAGGGATGAGTACCTACAACAGATCCGATTACATAAAACACAGTTTCTATCTCTGCAACCCAAGATTGAATAGCCGCAGTTGTCGCTTCCTTCAAAGTTTTTAAGCCCGTCTTCAATCGAAATAACTCTCGCTCCCAAAAGCTCCATTCTAAAAACATTTAATTTTTGCCGTTCAATGTCAACAGCCCCCATGTAAACATCACACTCTAAACCTAATAGAGCGGCCGCTAGCAGTAGCAACCCATGCTGTCCAGCCCCAGTTTCAGCAATAACTTTTTCTTTTCCCATAGCAAGTAAAACTTGCCCAAGCGCACTATTAATTTTATGAGCGCCAGTATGGTTCAAGTCTTCCTTTTCAAGTAAATATCGTGGTTATAATGTTCGCTCAAATTCTTGGCATAATAGAGCGGAGTCTCACGCCCAACATAATTTTTAGCAAATTATCAAATTCTTCAAAAAAATTCCTTGTCATTCTTTAGTTTTTCATATTCGGTTTCCAGTTCTGAGAGAGCAAACATTGCAGTTTCAGGTACAAATTGTCCAGCCAAATTGCCCAAAATATGCCTTTTCATTAAAAATGTTTATTTTTCCATATCCTTTCATATCAATCTTTTTAAATTATTATTTCTTTTTACCAAATTTACAACATTTTCAACTAATTCTCACTTTTTCTATTATTAACTTCAACTTTGCTGTTTATATCCAAAAATGGCAGGCTTTGTACTCAAGCGCTTTTTGAATATTCTCAATCGAAAGCCCTCCAGCCAGTACTAAATGAATATTTCTCCAATCAAAATATTCCAATCAAAGACAATTCCATTTCCACCACGATTTTTCTCCTTTTTGCATCAAATAGAGGATATTCAATATATGGCTTTGTAGTCAGCAATATTCGAAGTTCATCAGTCACGCCAAAAACTTTCCAAAGTTTTGTTTTAGCAGGAAATTTTTACGTTTTCTAAAACAATCGTACTAATTTTTCTAATTTTTGAGTAAGTTCCATACAATATTCCACTGACTCATCTCCATGCAGCTGAACGACATCAATATCTGTTTCTTCAACAATTTTTACAACATTCTCAATCATCGCATTTACAAATATCAACAGTTCTTTTTCCCATGCCTATGTGCAATCCGTGTAATTTTTAGCTGCAAAGTTCATTATCCACTTGCCTTTGACTTTCTGCAAAAATACATCCGAAATAGTCAATATCCAAAGTTTTCAATTCATTAATTTCAGTAATGCTTCTAATTCCACAAACCCTTTAATTTAGTAGTATTTTCTGTGAAATCATCAGTTGCCACATTATTTTTTCTTTTTCTCCAATTTTTTCCTTCCACAAAATTTAAAGTTATTTTTCTAAGACCAGTTTAACAACCCTAAGTTTTTATTTCAAGGATTTTTGACCTTGTTTCAGAAATATTTATTTTATCAAATTCTATAGAAGTCCCTTCATAAGTGCCTCCTGATTAGCAGCCCATCCCACGTTCAATTTTTTCCGCATACTCCACATCCTCTTTGACAAAAATCCACTTTCACTTACGATAGTCAAATTGTTTAAAAACATCGCTTTGGAATTTCATTTATCAGTTTTTTTCTGTAGTCCCTAATATCAACTTCAAAAGTATTCAAATTTCGGTTATTTAATCCTCAAAAATCTCCAAAGTTCGGAATTTTCAAAGCTCTTTTATTTCCTCTTCATCATGAGTCTCCACCAGAACATCCATTTCCAAATCCTGAGCCAGCTTATGAAGTTCCAAAAGCGTCTTATCATCCAGCATTCTCACAATCAGTAAAAATTGCCGAAGCTCCCCAAAAATTTAGCATGAGCCACTTGAAACGGAGTATAAATAAAATCTTTTCTCAAAATCGGTATTTCGGAAATTTTTTCCTCACAACTTTTTATAAAAATCATTCTCCCTTTAAAATATTCCTTCCGTCAATATCGAAAAAGCCGCAACTCCCTTTTATCTACATAACTTTGTGCCTGTTTTAACAAATCAAAATCATCTTTTGCAATTTTTCCCTTCGATGGAGAAGCTCTCTTTAATTTCAATAATCTGAATACCTTTTGATTAAGTGCCTTTTTAAAGATGGTTGCTTAAAAGACTTTTAATTGTCTACAAGCTGTATATCTCTTTTAATTTTTATCTAAAAATATCCATATTTCTCTTTCGTAGTTTAAAAACTTAATATTGTATTAACAATTTGATTTATTAAATTAGTAGAGATATTCTGAAAATAACGAAAATTACTATATTTACTAAAAATTATTATTTTTAACCTAATTTTTGTATTTTTCTTTTTCTTCATCTTCAATTTTATTTATTTTTAAACTTTATAGAGCAAAAAATACATAGTTGTTATTTTAAATAATAACCAAATTAATGGAATATTGAAAAATATTATCAAATATACTCAATAACATAAAGAGGTAGTATTATATACTAGTATTGAAAAATTTGAAGAAAAATATAAATAATAGTATTATTTCTGGATTATAAAATACCTCAAACATTTTTCTTTATATAAAGTTTTATCATATTTTCAATTTCCTTTTTACTTTCTATAATTTTTATCAATATCTTCAAATGCATTTTCTAAAGTTTCCGTATGATATTTTTTCGTACATATTGTATATTAATTGTGTTATATTAAGTTTATCCCATTCTTTTTAAAAATATCACTGCATTTTTATATCTGCATATTTTTTTCTAATAAATATATAAAAATTCATTTCTTTAGACATAGTAATCATCTCTCATATATAGTGAATTTCTTGGATTTCCGGTTATTTGCTCATTTTCCCACATATCAAAATTACAAGAGGGCTAAAATCCCACATTTCTAATTCAAAAATTTGAAAGCATTTTATATGTTTCGAATAAAAACTTTCTTAACGCTTCCATTTCATTAAAAACCGTATTTTTCAACAATTAATCTTATGATTTGAGTATCATATTTTTCCAATATATCTGAAAAATTGTTTTCATATTCATAATTCCACCTCCAAAAATTTTAAATATTTAAGAGCCTTTTCTGTTTTAAAAGTATACTGGTCTTTAAGATTTTGAGGTAAAAGTCTTTTTAAAGCCTCTGTTTTCATCGTAGATTCCATTTAAATAGAGATTGATAACAGGTATTGTATTATCGTTTGCAACAGGTCCTATTATAATATCCCAATTTTCATTATTTATTATATTATTGTTTCTATTTTGAGTAACAAATTTAGCTTTCATTCTCTATTGGCTGATTCAAAATATAAAACTTTCAAATTTTTTAATTGTTCTTTGCTTATTTCCATACACGGAAACTGTTGCAATTCCTTGTTGTCTCCGTTTTTGAGTCAACTTTGCCCATTTTTAGCCTGTTTAAAAATCTGAAGTTAGATAAAACCATATCCAAAATCTAAGAGCCTAGTATTTGTGATAATTCTAGGATTTTTACTTTGACATTGCTTCCATGATATAATTTCACTTAATCACCCTCTTATTTTTATAATTTTAGGAAAAACTAAATAATTTTTATTAGAAAAATTTTTAAATTTAAATCCTTTTTATAACATAAATTTCAAAATTATATTTTTCTTTAGTTATATTTTCATAATATTATTTTACTATTTCCAACAATTTATTATATTGAATTTTGTTTATTAGATAAATAGCATTATATGGAACTTCTACATAATATTTTTATCATTCTCATAAATATAAACATTTAGTTCTTTCAATTTTTAGCAAATAATATTTTTCTATATTTGGAAAATCATTTACAGATTCTGTTCTGCTTCTCAATTGTTTCAATATTTTTTTACAATGTCATCTATTTTATTAGGAGAATTTATATCTTTAATTTTTCTCTTTGCTAAAAACTTCTATTCTAGCAATTTTTCAGAATTAAAATTGATTTTTTCTTGTACTGGTACTATAAAGAAAAATCCTAAAATAGCCAATATTAAAGTTATTAAAATCAAAAACTTACTTTTGTATAATTCTTATAAAAACCTCATAAACCTTCCCGCTCTCAATCGCTTCTAAAAACCATATCCTTTGCTTTTTGCAGGGTGATCTACCATATCCGCAGTATAAAGTGCAAACATTGCATTCAATACGACAATATCAAATTTTGCTGATTTTTCTTACGCCCTTTAAGATTTTTATCAAAAATTTCAGCATTTTCCTCTGGAGTTCCGCCTTCAATTTCAGAATGAAAAGCCCGTTTAAAGCCAAAACTTTCAGGAGATACTGTATATCTGAAAATTTGTTCATCTTTTACTTCAATAATTTTAGTGTCATCACAAATTGTTATTTCATCAAGACCATCATTTCCTCGAACAGCTAATGCATGCTTTCTTCCCAGTAATTGTAATGTTTCAGCGTACAATCTGTGTGTACAGGCTCGTGGTAAAGTCCAACCAATTGGTATTTTAATTTTGTGTTTGGATGAAGCAGTGGACCTAAAAATATTAAATACGGTTCTGATTCCAAGACGGCTTCTAACTCTCGCACTTCTCCAACTAATTTGTGAAAAATAAGGGCATGAAAGAAAGCAAGATTTTTACGTGCAGTTTTTCAATTTGATTTGCAAGCGAATTTTTCAAGAGGTACTCCTAGTTTGTCAAGTACATCACTGCTTCCGCTTTTGCTCGAGATTGCACTGATTCCCATGTTTTTGCGACATTTACTCCCATTGCTCCTAGAATAAAATGCAACTGCTGTTGAAATATTTATCGTCTTGAATCCATCGCCACCAGTCCCGCAAACATCAATCATATCAGAATCATCTTCAAAGGTTGTACTGTATTCCAGAATATTTTTACAAATGCTGTAAGCGATTCAGGATAAAAGGCTTTTTCTGAAATTAGTACAAGCAAAGCTCCAAGCTGTACAATGTCATAATTTTTACTGTCAATAATTTTACAGATTTCACGAAAATCAGTATCTGTCAATGCAATATTTTCCCTGCAATTTTTTTAAATATTTATTCATATCTATAAAGTTTCCTTTCTCGTTAGTATTTTTTTAGAATTTTCATCATTTTAGTAAAGTTTCTGAAACTTCAATATTCAAGAAGTTTCGTATCATATTTTTCCATATTCAGTAAAAATTGATTCTGGATGGAACTGTATTCCAAAAAAATATTTTTACTTTTGTGTTCCACAGCCATTGCAACCCCTATCCTCAGACTTTGCTGTAACTTCAAGATTTTTCTGAATATCGTCAACATAAAAGCGAATGATATCTCATAACTTTAAATTTTTGGCAAGTTTTTAAATAATACAGAATTCTCGGATAAAACTGTACTTTGAAGTTTTACCATGCAATGGATTTTCAAGCCTTTTTATTTCCCCACCAAAATTATTCCAATTGCCTGATGCCCAAGACAAATTCCTAAAATTGAATATTCCCCAGTTCATCAGTATTATTTAAAAATTTCTAGGCAAATTCCGCTGTCCTTTGGATGTTTTGTATCTGAGAAAAATTATTTTTGCTAGGATTCATATATCATCAATTGTAATTGCGTCATTTCTAACAGTAATAACTTCATCATCAGTCATTTCCTTCAAATATTGCTCAACATTGAATACAAAACGAATCATAATTGTCAATCATTAAAATCATTTATTTCACATCCTTTCTATTTTTCATTTTTTATTTTTCTTCATTACAGAATTTTTTTAAAAAAATGTTTAGAACAGATGCTCTTTTATGGCAAATTTCATCATATTCCTTCTCTTTCACAGAATCGAACACAATTCCCTGCTCCAGCTTGAATAAATACATTTTCGAACTTCATCAATTTTTATTCAAGTCGTAATTTTATTTTTCAAAAATGCAGTACGAATAATAATCGCAAGCTGAACATCTCCATTAAATCTTTAAAAATCCAATTCCACCAGCATAAACATTTCTTTTAAATTTCTCGAGTTCTGAAATGATTTGCATAGCACGAATTTTTGGCGACCCAGAAAGCGTTCCCGCTGGAAGAGCCTGAGCGATAACTTCAAATATCGACACATCTTTTTCGCTTTTTCCCATAAACATCCGTCACAATGTGCATTACATGCTCATAATTTTAATATGCATAAGATTTTTACAACGACTGAGCCACTTTCTGCAAATTTCCCAATATCATTTCGAGCTCAAGTCAACAAGCATCCGATGTTCAGCACATTCCTTTTCATCATTTAACAAGTCGTTTACAAAATGCGTCTTCGTTGGCATCTTTTCCTCTGGGACGAGTTCCAGCTATAGGAGCAATATAAATATTATCCGATGAAATATCAACCAGTATTTTCAGGACTTGAACCAACAATGTCTCCATATTTCGTAGGAAAATGGTACATATACGGACTCGGATTTGCCTTTTGACAATTTTTCATAAAAATCAAGAGAATCCATATTTTCGAAGTAAGTTTTAACTGTTCGCTTAGTACAACTTGAAAAATATCTCCAGACTTAATATATTCCTTCGCTTTTTCAATAATTTCATAATAATGTAATTTTTCCTCTTCAAAATCTGTTTTTATATCATAAAAATAAATCAGAGTCATTAAATTTTTTCAGAAATTTTATCATTTAAAAAAACTAAAATATTTTTCTTCATCTCCATAAAAATGAAAAATTCCTTTTGCTAGTCTTAGAGTAGTGTAAATATGCCTTCGCATTGGCAAAAATAAACTGTGAAATTTAAACTGCTTTTTCGATTTTTCAATTTTTCAAAAATGTATCGACTCATAAGCAAATATTCCAAAAAGCCCTGCAAAAGGGGAAAGTCTTTTTCTGTTTTTACAAAAGAATTGTATATATAATGAGTCATAGCTGTATCTCATTAGAATCGAAATATTCACAGTCAATCCCAATAATAACTTTGCTCTTTCTGTCTTCAGCAAAAATAGGAATTACTAAATCTGATAATAGAGTAGTAATAAGTAGGTTTATTTGTTAACATAAAATATCTCACTTCTATATTATTGTATTTTTCTTTATTTATACTATTTTTACAATCTATCCAACTATTAAAATATTCTTTAATTAAATTTTATCATCAATATTTATATATAGATTCTTATTTAAAAATTTGAAAAACTGCTTACTGTTAATAAATGTTTTTCATAATTTCATGTCTTTTATATAAGCAAGGAAATCAATCGCCATTTTCCTTTATTTCGCAATAAAAGCTATTTTAACATCTTTAAATAATGGCATATTAAAGAGAATGGCGAAAAAGGCACGCACTAACCCTGGCTCGTATAAGCATGGAATATTCCCAAATTTTATTTGGGAAAGTAGTCTAAACATTTATATTTGGATAAACTTGAATTACTATGAAAAACGAAACTCGCTAACACTCACTTTTGCAAATAAAAATTAGAACAACTCTATAAAAATATATCTGCTATAAAGGTTCTAGCGAAAGAAACACATAAATGTGTTTAGTCGTTTTCATTCCATCATGACATTCTATATTAAATTATAAAGATTATTATATTTAAGTTTTAGGTTTTTACATTTTGAAAATACTAAATAAGCAAAATTTCGTTAAAGGAAAAATAACTGTTTGAGCGTAGTTTTACGAAGCGAGTTTTTATTTTTTCTTTATAAGAAAGTTTTGCGTAAAGCGGGTTGTAAGGGCATGGCGTTTGATGCCCTTACGTTACAAAAACTTGAATATAAAAAGAACTATTATTAACCATACTATTTATAAATAAAATTATAAAAGTCTTTAAGAGGATACTTAGAAAATTAGATTTAATTTTTTATAAGATTATAAAATTAATTGTTATAGAATTTTATTTCTATTTTTCTAAATGAGGTTTAGTGTTAGTTGAAATTTATAAAAATTCTCTAAATCGTTTTTACCGACTAAGAGAATTAGATAAAATAAAAGCATTGATTTTGTTTCACCAATGCTTTTCTCACAATATTTAATAATAGTAATTATAATAAATTTCAACATAGCTGGCATATTAAATTGTATCTTAATTTTTCCACCAAATCCAAGTTTGTTTAATCATTGTAATCACTCCTTAAAATTTTTTTATTTATTATTTTACTTACAAATAATATACCACAAAAATGTATTTTTGTAAAAATATATTTTATTAATTTAACCATAACTTTATTAATGATTAAAATGATTTTTCAGTATTTGAACTTTTAATAAAGCACAATTAAATGGAACTATTTAAGCAAATTTAAAGTTTGATCCAGTACTTTTGCCCCGTTCATCATTCCATAGTCAACCATATTAATCACATCTATATTAATATTATTTTCTTCAGCAATGCTTCAGATAAAGCATATTTAACTTGTGGTCCCAATAAGACAACATCTGCTTTTTTAAATTCTTCTTTGCTTTTATCAAGAGGCTCTGCTCAGATTTTTAGTTTCAATCCTCTCTTTTCAGCTTCAGCTTTCATTTTGTTTACTAATAAACTAGTAGACATTCCCTGCTGCACAGCATAATAAGATTTTCATTTTTAATCACCCTTTCTTCTCTTGCCAAAAAGTTTACTTTAAATATTTTTTTATTGTTTTGTTCTGAATAAGGTTAATCTTTTACATCTCATAGTATACCACCAATTTTTAGAAGTCAAATTTTACTAAAAATTATATTTTTCATCTATAAATTATTTTATACAAAATTCTATTTTAATAATGAATTTATTGTAAATAATAAAGGATATAAATCTAATATTTTTAAAAATTAAAATATAATTTTTATATTTTTAATCTTTAATAAATATTATATATGAAAATGTAGATTTTTAAATCGTCTATTTCAAGAAAAATGCTGAAATTATAGGTTAATTAATGGAAAAATTAATAAAAATATAGAAAATTGACATAGTTAAAAACGTGTGTGTATAACAATATTAAGAATAAATTTTAATATAATAAAATATAATTATTTTTAGGAGGAATTACAATGGCTGAAGAAGTATTGATATTGAAATGATTGCGATGACATTAATTGGACATGCAGGAGAAACTAAAAGTTTGGCTTATCAGGTTATGAATGCTGCAAAAGCAGGGAAGTTTGATGAAGCGGAAGAATTTATGAAGCAGTCTAATGAGGAAATGCTAAAGGCACATGAATTACAGACAGATTTGATTATAGGAAGCTGGAGGAGAAAAATTGATGTTGGATTAATCATGGTACACCCACAAGATCACTTGATGACAGCAATTTTGTTTAAAGAATTAGCAAAACGAATTTATCGAAGTGTATAAGAGGCTGGAACAAAAATAGTTTTTGTATCGAATTTTGAAGCATATTAAACAGGATAATTGCCTCACAAAATATCCTTTATGTGCAAATTTTGTATTCTTAATATAGAAATTTAGGGTTAAATCTTGTTGAATAATGAAGTTATAAAAACTTTTTATAATAAGAAATTGTAAAAGATACTAAAGAATTATAAATTGTTTAAAAGGGAAATTTTTCAGAATAAAAACCATTTTTGTGATATTTTTATTTGAATTTTTTCTCTTTTTAAATTATATAATATTTTAAAATAAATCTTAGTTTGAATGAGTGTAGAAATTAGGCTGTATACAGCCAGTCCATTGTCTTACTTTACCTTTAAGCAGATTGACTTATAAAATTGAATAGAAAGGATAATTATTATGATGAAAATAGAATTATAGGAAAATGGAAAAAGTGCAAACAGATACCATTTGCACATTTTTACTGCAAAGAAAAGACAAAATAAAAGTTAAGACTATTGTTACAAATAATTTGGAAAAATAAGACTTGGGAGCGAATAGAAGGGATTAATTATACTGATAAAAATTGAAGAACTGTATAATGATCCTGAAATTGATCTGGTTGTTATTTGCCTAAGATCTGACACATGCATTATAAATACGCCAAAGAAGTGCTAGAACATGGAAAAAACTGCCTTGTGGAAAAGCCTTTTGTTGAAAGATTGGAAGAAGCACAGGAGTTATTTAGGTTAGCTAAGGAAAAGGGCTAATTGTTCAGCCTTATCACAATAGAAGATTTGACAGTGATTTTTTTGACTACAATGAAAGTTATTGAAAGTGGGAAATTAGGAGAAATTTTGGAAATTGAGTCTAACTATGATTATTACAGGGCGGAAGTACCTGAAAAATATGAATGAATATGACGGGAAACAAGGAAATACATTTTATATGGGCATGGGACATGTGTCTTGATCAGATAATTTCACGATACGGCAATCCTGATAAAGTGCATTATGATGTAAGGCAGCTTCTTGGGACAAATCGGATGAATGACTATTATGATATAGACTTTGTTTTATGAAAGGGAAAGATGGTAAAGTTTAAAAAGTAAGTTTAAAAAGGAAGCTATTTTTAGAATAAAACCTAGAGCATCATTTATTGTATATGGAACTAAAGGGTGCTTTATAAAAGAAACGGAGGATAGACAAGAAGAGCATTTGAAATTATTTTTATATGCCAGATAATGCAGATTTGGAATAGATTTGCCAAAACATTATGGGACACTAATTTATTATGATGAAAAAGGAAATTATCATGAGGAAAAAGTAATTTCTGAAAAAAGGTGATTATGGTAGAGTCTATGATGATTTATATGAGGCAATAAAAATGGTAAAGAAAAACTATTAAAGGATGAGGAAATAATTTGTCAACTAAAGATTTTTGGAAGAGGGAAGTAAGGATTTGAAATAATGAAAAGATAAAAAGTTGTATAGTAAAACTGCTTTTAAAACTAAACTTAAAAAGGCTATGACTATTTTTACTCAAACCCTAAATCAATATAATTTTAGTAGTTTAATTTCAAATAAGTTTGAGTATATAATAAAACTGTAAAAATTTCTATGTGTTTGAAAAACAATTTATAAAAATGACCTATTTTAGATGTATTTGATTTGAAATAGGTTTTATTTATAAATAAAAATGACCCATAAATGAGTCATTTTGATATGTCTTTATTTCTTTTTGTCTTTGTAATAACTTTCTTTATTTCTTTTTAAGATTTTTGTGCTTTGTCATTTTGTTCTTTGGTCTGTCTTATTGCTTCAACATTTCCTTTACTGTCAGATTTTATTATAATCTTATCAGTACTTTTTGAACTTTTTGACAATTTTTGCGGATTTATTACCACTCAAAAATAACTAGCTCTTGCTTCTTTAAAGCTTTTTAGCTCTTTTTATTTCTTCTGGTGTTAATTCACGTTTTTTTCACAACGGTTGCTGTAGGAGTAAAAGTTGGAGTTGCGTTATTTATCTTAACTTTTTCCTTTCCATTTTTATTTTGTGAAGATTGACCAGTAATTATTGGTTGTTTTTCAGTTTTTCGCTGACAATTTTTGTTCTTTTTTCAGCTTTTTCTAATTGAAGCTGCCTTTCTCTCGGCTTTTTCTTGAGCTAATTTTGTTCTTTTTCAGCTTTTCTCTGGCTTTTTCAGCCTCAATCTGTTCTTTTTGAGTTTTGTAACAATCATCCCTTACTTTTAATATTGATTGTGTCCCAATAGCCAGTAGTGGAATACCTACTGCCAAAATGGAAGTTATAATTACCAATTTCTTTTATTCTTCATACATTCTCCTAATTTTACTCTTAGACAAAGTAAAAATAAAAATATATTTGAACAATTTCAAGAAATTATTTATTGTATAATTACTTATCCAATCATACCTTACTTAATAAGTTTACCACAATTTTTGTCAATTTATTTTTACTTATATTAATTTTAATATTTATATAATTGTAGAACAATTGTTTCAAAAAAATGTCTTAGAAAAAAATTTGAATTATAAAAAGAAAATGATTGTATAGAAAAGAAGTAAGGATTTTAAAAGCAATGGGACTTAGAGAATAAGAAAAATAGATTTTAGTAATAGAAAAACTTGCTTCAAGATATTTTTAAATGAAAACAGGTTTTTATCTGAAATTTAAATTAATTTATAGTTTTTTTAGCATACAGTTCCGCCAGTTTCTTTTTGATGTCTTCACTATTTTTACAATAGCCTCAATTGCCGCAGTCAATCCTTTTACAATGGTATTTAATTCCATTGAAGGTGTATTTTTGTCGATAACTTGCTGTGGTAAAAATGGGATGTGGATAAACCAGCTTTTTACCTTTATACTTTTTGTTTACAAGATAAAGAGTACCATAGAGAACGTGGTTACATACAAAAAGTTCCTGCAGTGTATGAAACTGAAGCTGGAATTTCGTCTGTACATTTTTTTACCATGGCTTTTACAGGCAGATTTACGAAATAGGCATTTTTCTCCATCTGGAAAAATTGGTTCATCAATAGTTTGATTTCCTTCGTTATCTGGGATTCGGAAGTCATCAAGATTTATTCCAACACGTTCAATGGAAATATCAAATCTTCCACCCGCCTGCCCAATTGACAGTATAACATCTGGATTATGCTCTTCAATAGCCTTTTTCAATTTTTCAATAGATCTTTCACTGTCGGAATTTCAAGTTTGATAATTTCGGCTCCTGCAATATTATCTGGTAGTTTTTTACTGATTCAATAGCAGGATTTATAGGGCTCTCCTCCAAAGGGGTCAAAAGCCTGTAACAAGTATTTTCATATATTTATTGCACGATACTATAACGGTTTATAATTTCATGCACTCCTTTCTATTAGTTTAATTTTTGATATTTATTTTTACTCCAAAAAGAAACAGCATAAGTACAATGTGTGATAAAAGCAGTAATAAAGCCATTGGGGCTTGAATTTTTATAATTCCATACTTGTCCTTTTATTTCAAGGATTGAAGCAGGAACGATGTTAAAGTTTGCAGCCATTGAGTCATAAGAGTACCTGCAATAACCTGCAGTCATTCCCTAAAGCACCTATAACAGCTGGATTTCCACCGTGCTTTATAATAAAAAGGTATACCGATACCAGCAGTTATTACTGAAAATGCGGCAAAAGGCATTTCCCATAATCATAGTAAATACAGCCATTCCAACGGCATAAATAATAATTCCTATAAAAATATTTCCTGTCGGTACAACTGAAGAAATGCTGGTAGCAATTACTTTTTCCAACTCCAGCCTTTTGTAAATACTGCACCTAATGCTGCAAGAAGCTGTGGAAGAATGGCAGTAGCACCAATTTGCATAAGAAGTCTTGAAGTATCTTCTATTTGTTTCTTTAAATTTTCGGTTTTATAATAATGGCAGCTGCTAACAGTGCAACAAGTGAGCCTCCACCAATACCTAATGCAGGCGGTATTGCAGTTTTTTTCCGATTTTAAACTGAAGTATTAGAAAAGCGGCAATTCCCAATTAATGCAGCAGGAATGAAAATTTTTGTTTTTAGTCTTTCACTTTGTGCAATTTTTGAATTGAGATGAAATATTTTCAAATTTTTCCTATATGAAGCTGTTTTGTTACAGTAATTATAGCAAAGAACTACAAGGAGTCCGCCAGTAACTTTTGTATGGAATAACAGGTCCAAAAATAAATATTATTCCAAGAATAAACCAGAAATAAAAATGTTCCTATTCTTGATTTTTCATTCCTTCAGACCTCTGATTGCAGTAGCAATACTGACAAATCCACAAAGGATATAAACAATTTCTGTTAAAAATTTTTAAAAAGAGCTTTTACTATCCATTATTTATTACCTCTTGTTTGCTGTTATATCATAAATATAAACTTGAATAAAGGTCAAGATTATTGTGATAATTCCCATTGGGATTGAGAATAATGCTAATTGCTTTTAAGTGACACATTGTATCCATTTTCCTGTAATGTAGTCTGAATTAGAAAGAAGTCCTGATGCACCGATAAATATGTTCTGAGCAAAGAAGTTTCCGTAGTTGTCGATTGCGGCACTCAAACTTTTTCAACTTTTCTGTTTCTTTTTCTGTAAGTTCCTGTTCTTTATGAGACTTTTGCAGCAGCTTCTACCATTGGATAAATAAGAGGACGGATAAACTGTACATGTCCCTACAATTCTGATTGATAATACACTTGCAATTGAACGGATAACCATATAAAATCCTAAAAATTCTACCAGCAGTCGCATTTTTCAATTTTTCAATTAAAGTTGCACTTCTCTCTAAGTCCATATCTTTCGAGAACTGCGATAACTGGCAAGCTGACTAGAAAAACAGACATAAGCCTGTTATCCACAAAAGCCTTTCCAATAATTCCAAGTATTTCTAAAAATCTATTTTCGCAGCGATTCCTGTAGCAATACCAGCAGTAAGCACTACAGCCAGCACATCTAGCTTTAATGTGAATCCCACTACAATAATCAATACCAATAAGTATCCATAAATTCACAAGTTTACCCTCCTAATAAAAGTTTTTATAATATAATTTTTACCTTTTAAAAGTGACAGAAATGCAATAGTTTAAAGGAAAAATTGTATATTTTTGATGAATTTTATAATCAGAAATAAAATAAAAGAATTTAAAAATATGTTGGAAGAAGACAAATTTTTATTTATTAAAAACTTGTGTTTTAAAAATTTTATAATAAAATATATTGTAAATACAGAAATTTTAAAATTAGGAGAGAAACAAAAATGGATAATAAAGGGTCAAATGAGATGATGCAAAAGAGCAGAACTGCATAGAAAATATGGTCTATTGCTGATAATGTACGTGAGCAGTAGATGGATGGGACTTCAAACAGTATATTTTAGGAATTTTATTCTACAGATTTATTTCTGAGAATATGGTGGAATTTTTAATAAGGCAGAACATGAAGCTGGGGATTTAGAATTTAACTATGCAGATATTTCTGATGAAGAGGCAGAAGAAGATTTTAGACCTAATACAGTAGAAGATAAAGGTATTTTTACCAAGTCAACTTTTTGAAAAATGTAAAAAAACAGCGAGAAATAATGAAAATTTAAATACTGATTTGGCTAATATTTTTTTAAATCCATTGAGGCAAGTGCTATTGGTTTTGAATCGGAAAATGATATTAAAGGATTATTTGAAGATGTTGATACTCACCAGTAACCGTCTAGGGTGGAACGGTAGCAGAAAAAGAATATAAGATTAGCAGATATTTTTAATAGGAATTTCTGAAATTAATTTTGGAAGCTTTTCAGCATAATGATATAGATGCTTTTGGAGATGCATACGAATATCTGATTTCAAATTATGCCAGTAATGCGGGAAAATCTGGAGGAGAATTTTTACACCGCAGACAGTTTCTAAAACTTCTAGCAAGACTTGTAATGGAAGGAAAAAGAAAATATTAATAAAGTATATGACCCGACATGTGGAAGTGGTTCCTTGTTACTCAAATGAAAAACAGTTTGAAGAACATATTATCGATGAAGGATTTTTGGGCAGGAAATAAATATGACTAACTTTAACCTGGCTCGTATGAATATGTTTTCTACATAATGTAAACTACAATAATTTTTCAATAAAACGTGGAGATACATTACTTAATCCATTACATAATGATGAAAAGCCATTTGATGCAATTGTTTCTAACCCTCCATATTCGATTAAATGGGTAGAGATGGAGATCCAACGCTCATCAATGATGTACGTTTTGCACCTGCTGGAAAGCTCTGCACCAAAAATCTTATGCAGATTATGCGTTTATAATGCATTCCCTGAGTTACCCGTCAAGTAAAGGGCGGGCAGCAATAGTATGTTTTCCGGTATTTTTATCGTAAAGGAGCAGAGAGAACCATTCGTAAATATTTAGTGGATAATAACTTTGTAGACTGTGTGATACAGTTACTAGAAAATCTATTTTTGGGAACATCTATTGCAACTTGTATTTTAGTAATGGCAAAAATAAGACAGAAAAATAAGACACTTTTATAGATGCAAAGCAAGGAATTTAAAAAAGAGACAAATAATAATGTTTTAAATCCTGAAAATATTGGAAACAATAGTTAAGGGAATTTAAGGAAAGAGCAGATGTAGAATATTTTGCAAGATTGGTAGATAATAGTGAAATTATGGAAAATGACTATAATCTATCAGTTTCTACATATGTTGAAAAAGAAGATACACGTGAGATAATTGATATTAAAGTGTTAAATAAGGAAATTGAAGAGACAGTAAAAAGAATAGATGTACTCAGAGCTTCCATAAATGAGATAGTAAAGGAGCTTGAAAATGAGTAATGATATGATTATTTATAATACAGAGGATGGAAGGTCAAAGATAAGCTTTTAAAAGCTGGAAAAATGGAACAGTATGAGAGAATTATAGGAAAAGTGGTTGTAAACTATCAGTTGATTACCACTCAACATGGCGTAATTAAAGAGAAAATTCAAATGAAAAATTAATATAATTAATCTCGAGAAATTGAAAAGCATTAAAAATAATAAAATTGGAGTAATTATGAAATTAGAAAAAGAAAGCAAAATTTTTTAGAATATAAAACTGGAAAAGGAAAACTGCCTACTTCATTATGGGAGACATACAGTGCTTTCTAATACAAGTGGGGAAAATAATAATAGGAATATCAGAACCAAAAACATCAAAAATATGAAGTTACAGGAGTAGACAATCCAGAATTAAGAATAGAAGAATTTTGGAATACTGTAACTAATCCTAATAAAGTAAGTTTAAATATACTCGAAGAAAAATGATGTAAAAATAAAAATATTAAATGGTAAAAATATAATAGAAATAAATGTTCCTGAGGCAGAATATACAAAAACCAATTTATATTAATGGTCATAAAGAATTAGCATATAAAAAGATTAGAGAAACGGATAAAAAGCAACAGATGAAGAATTTAAGATATGATTATAAACTCACAAGAGGATATTGATAACGAGTTATTAGAAAATTTTGATTTAGAAGATTTGAATAAGGTTGATATACAAATGTACAAAGCTTTATTAGTAAAAATACAGGTGATGAAAAATATACTGAAATGCCTTTTAGAAGATTTTTGATAGAAGTAGGAGTATTAAGAAGGAATAGAAAAAAACTTAGAAAAATGAATATTTACTAACAGTAGGTGGCTTGTTGTTTTTGGAAAATATAATTCTATAACTGATAAATATCCTAAGTTTCAAATAGATTATTTTAAGATACATTTGATATAGATTGGACAGATAGAGTTTCAACAGGAGATAAAGATTATCCTGATATGAATGTATTTTCATTTTATTTAAAAGTAATGGAAAAATTATCACAATCTATAGAAAAATCGTTTTAATTTAAATGAAAAATATGACAAGAGATTCTTATTATAATGATATTAATAAAATGCTAAGAGAAGTTCTAACTCAATACTTTAGTACATGCTTATTATGGAGGAGATAAAATAATAAAAATAATACATTATAATGATTATTGGGAATTTTATAACCCTGGAAATATGCGATAACTAAGACAGAATTTATACATGGTGGTGTTTCAAAGGTTAGAAATAGTGTAATTTCTACTTTGTTTAGAAAAATAGGTTTTGTTGAAAAAGCAGGTTCAGGAGGTCCTAGAATTTTTGATACAGTAAATAAATATAGACTTAGAACACCAGAAATAGAATTATCGGATATGGATACAAGTATAAAAATATGGAAATTAGAACCTATGGATTACTATCAAAAATAGGAATGATATAGAGATTCTAGAAATTATTTTTAAAGGACGGCTATATAACAAGAAAAATCAGCTGGAAATAATAATATTTCAGAGCATAATTTAAAAGATTAATTTATTGATAGAGGATAACATTCTCATAAAAAGATGGAAAAGGAAGAAGTACAAAAATATATATTTAAACGTACAGAAGAAGCTTTTTATTCAGCAAATAAAGAAAAATGCTTGTTAGACTAAATGATGAGATAAAAATTTAAGTACATAAATTTAGTTAATCTCGAGAAAAATATTAATCTCGAGATAAAAAACTAGAAAAAATATAGTAGCACCAAAAAGTAATAAAATTAACGTTTGTTATAAAAATTAATATAACTAATTTCGAGAAAAAGTATTAATCTCGGAGAAAACTAAATATTGCAATAAATAAAATAAGGAAAAATATTATGAATAAAATAGAAAAATTAATAAAGGAATTTTTTAGCCTTGATGGAGTTGAGTGGAAGAAATTGGGTGAGGTTTGTGAATTTAGAAGAGGTCAAACTATTACCAAAAAGAAGTTTTAGAAGGTGAAATTCCTGTAATTGTTGGGGACAAAAACCAGCATATTATCATAACGAATATAATCGAGAAGGAATTACTATATCTGTAGCCAGGGAAGTGGTGCTTATGCAGGTTTTATCAGTTATTGGGAACAACTCTATTTTTAAGTGATGCTTTTTCTATTGAACCTTCTGCTGAATTAAATATTCGTTTTTTTATATCATTGGTTATTAGTAAGCAAATGAAGATTTATAGCTTAAAGCAAGGAGTTGGTATTCCACACGTATACAGTAGAGACTTAGCTAAATTTAAAAATTCCAGTTCCTTCAATAAAAACACAAGAAAAATTATAAAAATACTTTGACAATTTTACAAAATATGTTACAGAATTACAGGCAGAATTACAGGCAAGAAATAAGCAGTATAACTATTATAGAGATATGTTGTTAAGTGAAGATTATTTAAAATAAAATTTCTGAAAAATTTACAGAAAATCAATTTATAGAATGGAAAAATGTTAGGAGAACTTTTGAATTTAAAAATGGTTTGAATAAAGGAAAGGATTTTTGGAAAAGGAACACCAATTATAAATTATATGGATGTCTATAAAAGGAATAAAATTTATTCAGATGATTTGAGAGGTTTAGTAGAAACAACAGAAGATGAACAAAAAGATATAGTATAAAAAGAGAGATGTTTTTACTAGAACTTCTGAAACAAAAGAAGAGATAGGAAAAACATCAGTTTTATTAGATGATGTTGAAAAGGGAGTTTTTAGTGGATTTGTATTAAGAGCAAGACCAATTACGGAATTATTATTACCAGAATACTGTGCTTATTGTTTTGAAACATATGAATTTAGAAAAAAATGTTATCAGATATAGTACATATACAACTAGAGCATTAACAAACGGGACAACGCTTTCAAATTTAGAAATACCAGTTCCTTCAATAGAAATTCAAAATAAAATTGTAAAATTTTAGATAGATTTCAGGAACTCTTTCTGACACAAAAAGGATTACTACCTCTGGAAATAGAGCAAAGAAGAAAACAATATGAATATTATCGAGAAAAACTCTTGACATTTGATAAAGAAGAAGGATATGCCTACACAGCACAGCACAGCACAGCACAGCACAGCACAGCACACAGCACAGCACAGCACAGCACAGCACAGCACAGCACAGCACAGCACAGCACAGCACAGCACAGCACAACGACGAATAACGAATAAATTTTTGAATTACTTAAAGAAGCAGGAAAAGTTGTCTGAATAGATATAGTGATAAAGTTGAGTGGAAAAACATTGAGTGAAAGTAGCAAAATATTCAAAAAGATAGAATATCATTTGAATATTTAAATGAAAAATTATATTGAGTAGAAAATTTATTAAAAAATAGATTAGGCAAAATAGATTCAAGTAATGTTCCAAATAGAAGGAAATTCAATAAAAAATTCAATATTGGAGATATTCTAATTGAAATATAAGACCATATTTAAAGAAAAATATAGCTTTGCTGATGTTGAAGGAGGAACAAACGGAGATGTTTTTAGCAATCAGGATAAAAGATAAGAATAAAATATCATCTGAATTTCTTTATCAACTTTTATCAGATGAGAAGTTTTTTTGATTATAACATCAAGTATTCAAAAGGAGCTAAAATGCCACGTGGAGATAAAGAAAAAAAATAATGGAATACAAAAATCCCGCTACCTCCACTGCCAGTACAAGAATATATCGTATCAATTCTGGATAAATTTGATGCTTTAGTCAATGATTTATCACAGGGATTACCAAAAGAAATAGAATTAAGACAGAAACAGTATGAATATTACAGGGAAAAATTATTGAATTTTTGAAAAATAAACATTTAAAAAGGGGGAGAAAAATAAAGGAGTGAATTTTTTTAAATGTCAGAAAAAGTGCAGTTTATGAAACATCAACCATTGCTGAAATGACAAATGGAATTATTTTGGCTAACTATGAAAAATATTACAGGTACAGGAATCTTTATCAGAGTGAAGCAGAACTTGAAGAAAGTATGATAAAAATCTTGTATTGCAGGGATACGAAAAATTTAATGGAAAAACATCAGATGATTTGTATAAAAATTTAAAAATACAGATTGAAAAAGCTAAATAAAGTAACTTTTTACAGATGAAGAATGGCAACGTTTTTGACTGAATATCTTGATTCACCAAATGACGGTATGATAGAAAAAAACTAGAAAAAATTCAGGAAAATCATATTCATGACTTTACTTTTTGATGACGGACATCTGCAAAAATATAAAAATTATTGATAAAAAGAATATTCATAATAACTTTTTGCAGGTAACAAATCAGGTTAGACAGGAAGGCACTCATAATAACCGTTATGATGTAACTATACTGGTCAATGGATTGCCACTTGTTCATATAGAATTGAAAAACGTGGTGTAAATCTTCATGAAGCATTTAACCAGATTCATAGATATAGTAAGGAAAGTTTCAATGCTGAAAATTCACTTTATAAATATGTGCAGATATTTGTAATTTCAAATGGAACTTATACACGTTATTTTGCAAATACTACAGCACAGAATAAAAATCATTATGAGTTTACATGTGAATGGGCAGATGCAAAAATAGAGTTATCAGGGATTTGAAGATTTCACGGCAACATTTTTTTGAAAAACGTACAATGCTTGAAGTACTGACAAAATATTGTGTTTTTGACTCAAATAATACACTCTTATAATGAGACCTTATCAGATTGCAGGACGGAGCGTATTTTATGGAAAATAGAATCCAGTTTTCAAAACAGAAAATCAGGAAAAATTGGAGCAGGAGGATTTATCTGGCATACAACAGGTTCAGGTAAGACTTTGACTTCCTTTTTAAGACTGCAAAACTTGCTACAGAACTTAATTATATAGACAAAAGTGTTTTTGTAGTTGACAGAAAAGATTTGGATTATCAGACAATGAAGGAATATCAGAAAATTTCAGCCAGACAGTGTAAATGGAAGCAAGGATACAAAGGAACTTAAACGAAGTATAGAAAAACAGGATAATAAAAATAGTTGTTACAACAATTCAGAAATTAAATGAATTTGTTAAGAAAAATTCAAATCACGAAATCTATGATAAACATTGTGTAATAATATATGATGAATGTCATCGTTCACAGTTTGGAGATGCACAAAAAGAACATAAGAAAATCTTTTCAAACATTACTATCAATTTGGATTTACAGGAACTCCTATTTTTCCTGAAAATGCTCTTGGAGTTGAAACAACAGCAGGAATTTTTGAGCACAGCTTCATAGTTATGTTATAACTGATGCCATTCGGGATGAAAAAGTTCTAAAATTTAAAGTTGATTACAACGATATCAGACCAAAAATTCAAATCTGCTGAAAGTGAAACTGACGAAAAAAAGATTAAGGCAATTGAAAAGAAAATGCTTTTGCATCCTGAACGTATTTCTGAGATAACAGAATATATCTTAAAAAGTGTATAATACAAAAACTCATAGAAATGAACAGTATGATTTGAAACATAGACGATTAATTGGATTTAATGCAATGTTTGCAGTGCAAAAGCGTAGAAGCGGCAAAACTTTATTATGAAGAGTTTAAAAAAACAGCAGAGGGATATTTTCTGAAGAAAAAGAGATTGAAAAATAGCGACAATATATAGTTTTACTGCTAATGAAGAACAGAATGCACTAGGGAGATATTCCTGATGAAAATTTTGAACCAGGCGATGGACTCAAGTTCTAAAGAATTTTTAGATAAAGTAATATCAGATTACAATGGATATTTTAAAACTAATTATTCTACAAATGGAAAGGAATTTCAGAACTATTATACGGACTTATCCCAAAAGGTTAAGGATAAGGAAATAGATCTTTTAATTGTTGTAGGAATGTTCTTACTGATTTGATGTCTAACTTTAAATACACTTTTTTGTTGATAAAAATTTGAGATATCATGGTTTAATTCAGGCATTTTCTCGAACAAACCGTATTTTAAAATAAAGTTAAGACATTTGGTAATATTGTATGTTTCAGAAATCTTGAAAAAGCCACTGAGGATGCAATAAAGACTTTTGGAGATGAAAAACAGTGTTAATGTAATTCTGGAAAAAGTTACGATGAATATATTAACGGATTTTACAGATGAAGAAACAGGAAAAATCAATGAAAGGATATGTTGATTTATGTAATGAAATAGTTAAAAAGTTTCAAATCCAGTAGAAATAGAACTTGATTCAGAGAAAAAAAGAATTTGCAGAGTTATTTGGAGAACTGCTTAAATCAGAAAATATACTTAGAAATTTTTGATGAATTTGAAAAATTTTGAGAAAAATAATATCAGATAGACAAATGCAGGATATGAAAAGTGTTTATGTGGATATTTGTGAAGATATAAGAAAATACTGGAAAAATGATGAAAATAGAAATGGAGAAGAAGAAATTGATTTTTCTGATATTGAATTTCAAATTGATTTGCTTAAAAACAGATGAAATAAATCTGATTATATTTTTATCCTTGATTTTGAAGAAATCAGAAGAACACGACGATATTGAAACTTAAAAGTCTGAAATACGTAGAATTATTAGAACGAGTTTAGGAACAAGAGCTAAAGAAGATTTAGTCATGAATTTTTATTAACAAAACTGATTTATCTGAACTGAAAAATAGCAGTGGATATTCTTGAGTCATTCTATAAATATGCAAAATGAAGAAAAGAAAATAAAAATTGACGAATTAATAGAAAATGAGGGTTTAAAGAAAGATTCAGAACGTTTTATAGAAAAATCTATAAATAAAGGATTTGTTGATTATGCTGGGCAGAATTAGACAGCATCCTACCACCAACTTCACGTAGAAAGGGAGCAAGAGAGGCGAAAAACAGACTGTATTACAGAAAATAAGAAATATAGTGGAAATTTTTATTGGGATTTAGATTTTGTGAATAATAACTATTGAAAAAGTATAATAGTTATTTTTGTGATTTGATATTAAAGGTTAAAAAGCAAAAGAAATTGATGAGATACATCGAAAATATTTCATCTAGACATTAGAGATAAAATGAATCAAAAATATATTTTAAAAAGGGATAGATTCTTTCATGCTACATATTTTAGCTATTTCGTTTATGATATTAGACCATTTGTGGAATGTATTTTTGTTAATCAGAATCAGATATGGATGAATCTTTTAGGCAGACTTGCTTTTCCTATTTTTGCCTTTATGCTTGTAGAGGGTTTTATAAAACAAAAGAATAGGAGTAAATATTTAAAGCGTATTTTATTTTTTCTGTTATTTCAGAAATACCTTTTAATCTTTTGGTAAGTACTTCTGTATTTGGGAGTCCATCGATATTTTTCCATTTAATAATGTTTTATGGACTTTTGGGATTGCTTTATATATGTTAGTTTTGCTTGAAAAATTAAAAATAAAGATAACTTACCTGTAACAGTAAAAATTTTTGGAAAAATTATTATAAGTATTTTAGCTATGTTTATTACACGCCTTATAGTTAGTGATTATTTAGAATATGGAATTATGATGGTTTTAGTATTTTATTTTTAGAAGTAAAAATGGTGGAATTTTTATAGCTCAAGTTATCTTGTTAGCATGGATAAATATTTTTCTTATACCAAGATATGATTTTTCGTTTAATCTTTTTGAAATAAAATATATGCACCAGTACAATCATTTGCAATATTTTCATTAGTTTTTATATGGCTCTCACAATGGAAAAGCAAGGTATCCATAATAAAATTACAAAATATAGTTTTACAGTTTTTATCCATTACATCTTTTGTTAATTGTAATAATTTATATTTTTAAAGAAATACATCGTTTACTGAACTAAATGATATAAGTATTGTAACAGGGATTTAATCATAAATTTATAGAATTTCTTAATAGTAAAATAGGATAGAGAAATTCATATAAAGATAAAGACGCACCCTCAAATTTTAAGATATATGACAAGAGGTGCGTTTTTATTACAAAAATATTAATAATAAATTTGTAAACACAAATACTCTTGTTTTTATAAAAATGTGGTATTCTTAAGACAAGGAAATCTAATTTGATAATAAATACAATTATGTAACTAATTGTATAGAAATGGAAAGGACGAAGAAAAATGAAAAATATGATGCAATAATAATTGGATTTGGAAAAGGTGGAAAAACTTTGGCAGGATTTTTGGCTTGGGAAAAGGTCAGAATGTGGCTTTTGATTGAGAAATCTGATAAGATGTATGGAGGGACTTGTATAAATATTGGGTGTATTCCTACAAAAACTTGTTGACAGTACAAAAAGTTCTTAAAAATAAAGGGTTAAGCGATATTGAGGAAAAGGAAAGATTTTATGAGGAAAGCATAAATAATAAAAATACATTAATTGTGCGTTACGTGGAAAAATTATGAAATGCTAGCTACAAAGGAAAATATTGATATTTATGATGGATTTGGAAGTTTTGCTTTCAAAAATGTAGTTAATATTGAAAGTAATGGGAGAAATGTTCAGATTGAAGGAGAAAAATATTTATAAATACAGGTTCGACTACAATAATTCCAGTATAAAAGGGCTTAAGGAAAGTAATCACGTTTATACAAGCACTTCAATTATGGAATTAAAGGAACTTCCTAAAAATTGACTATTTTGGGAGCAGGGTACATTGACTGGAATTTGCTTTCGATGTATACTGATTTTTGGGTCAGAAGTTACAGTGATTGATTTGGCACAAAGACTTATGCCTAGAGAAGATGAAGAAATTGCTGATAGGGCAAAGGCTATATTTGAGGCAAAAGGAATTAAATTTTTACTAGAATCAAAAATTGAGGAAATTGTTGATAAAAATGGAAAAAGGATACGTGCAAATTTCACAAGGGGCAAGCAAGAGCGAAATTGAATCAGACGCAATTCTTGTGGCAATCGGAAGAAAACCCAATACAGAAGGGCTTTACCTAGAAGTGGCAGGAGTAAAAACTGACGAAAAAGGTGCGGTTGTAGTTGATGAATCATTGAAAACGACAGCTGATAACATTTGGGCAATGGGAGATGTGAAAGGCGGACTTCAATTTACATATATTTCTCTTGACGACTTTAGAATAATAAGAGATAATCTTTACAATGGAGTAAACAGAACGGTAAACGACAGAAATGTAATTCCATACAGCGTATTCATAAATCCACCTTTATCAAGAGTTGGAATGACTGAAAGCGAAGCGATTGCCAAAGGATATGAAGTAAAAACAGGAAGACTTGAAGCAATGGCAATTCCAAAAGCAAAAAATAGAAGGTGTAATAGATGGACTGCTTAAAGCAGTTATAGATGCAAAAACAGATAAAATACTGGGATGCACTTTTTATTATGCAACACTTCCCATGAAATGATAAACATTGTTGCAGCGGGCTATGAAAGCTGAACAAAATATACATTCCTAAAAGATATGATATTTACTCACCCTACAATGAGTGAGGCTTTGAATGATTTATTTGGAAGTGTGAAATAAAGAAAAATAAAAATATTTTAGTTAAAATTTATGAATTTTATGAAGTAATTAAAATACTACAAAGAATAGAGAATAGATGGATGAGTTTTTAATAATTATGGGATTAGTAGTATTTTTATAATCTGTTTAAGATTATTTTAATATTATAAGAATAATTTTTAAAGAAAAGTAAAAAGGTTTTTGAAAATTGATTTGATTTCTGAAATAATTTATTTTTAGGCTGGATAAATTTGATGAGAAATGCAATTATTTTAGTACCCTAGTCAAATATTTCATTCAGTTTTTACTAGTGTTGCTATTTTAATATTTCGGATAAATAAAAAGAAACAAAATTCATAATTATATTTTTATTTTCGATAATAACGATTGATATAATAATTGTTTTATTTCTTCTAAATATGCTAAAATTATATCTTATTACGGTCATTACGATAATTGTGTATATTTTTATAATTGTAATTTTAAGAAAAGATAGAGATAAATTGCGAGATTGTGGATATTTAACATCTATCTTTACTGGATATTGCAAAATATTTTTATATCATATATTGCATTTATAGGATATGTTGTTTCGGCATTTTAAAAATAATAGATAGAATAGTAATAAAAACTTTTTGCAGATTAAAATCACGGTTATTAAGATTAACTGTGATTTTTGCTATATACATTTGTGAAAATGTATAAATTTTTTAGAGAAATGCTTTAGGAAAAAAGTATTGATAAATTATGAGTAATACAGTATAATAATATTGTTATATACTTTTTTGGATTATGAAATTTATACAATAGAAAAAGATAAAAATAAACTCAACACTAAGAGCTTTGATACTAATAAATTTTATTTTTATACTTTATTTTTAGATAAAAATCAAGATGAAGTATAATGTTTTTAGAAAGGAAATTAGAAAAATGGAAGATATTGAAAAGTAAATGAATTTTCAAAGTTGGCACGTGAGAGGAATTGACTCGAAGAAGAGAAGAAAGAGCGTGAAAAATATAGAAAAATGTATATTGGAAAAATTTAAGGAAAGTGTGAGAGGGCATTTGGATAGCATTAAGGTTGTTAGAGTGATGATGATGGGAATCCAATTGATGATGACGGGAATGTTATTGAGCCTGGAAGCGTAAACGAGTAATAATAGCATTTAGAGATTAACTCTCAAATCTTGAAAGTTGGATTGATAAGATTTTGGTAATTGTTCAAAGTGGATTAGAAGGGAATGAGTGGGAATTTATGAAACATGATTTAGTTATATTTGATTTGGACGGGACGCTTATGGATACGTCGAAATCTATTACAAAGACTGTAAATTCAGCGATGGAAGAACTTGGGAAAAAGCAATATTCTGCTAATGAATGCGTAAAATTCGTTGGTGGGTGGAGTTTCAGGGCTTGCACGGAATATTTTGGGAAAAGAGAAGTATGAGGATGTAATGAATGAGGAAATGGAAAAAGTTATAAGAAAATATTACGATATTTACTTTTGACTATGGTGTTGAGCCTTATGAAGGAATACCTGAATTGCTTGATTTTTTTGAAACAAAATGGCGTGAAAAGGTATTGTAACAAACAAGGATCATGAAACAGCCTTATCTGCAGTTGATAAAAAGTTATCCAAATGGAAATTTGATGGAATATTTGGCTCAAAAATGAAAAAGGAATATCCAAATAAGCCAAATCCGTACAATGTTGATAAAATGGCACAAAACTTAAATATTTCAAAAGAAAAATATTATTTGTTGGAGACATGCTTGTGGATGTAAATACAGCTAAAAATGCTGGAATTGATATTGTTTTACTGTAAATGGGGATTTGGTGAAGTAAAAGGCGAGGATGGAATTGATGAAGATGTAAAAGGTGTCTAGCGTTCAGGAAATTATTGAAAGAATAAAAAGGTAAATAGAAAGTTTTTAGGAAATCGTTTTTAGTATTTTATATTAAGCGATGATTTGTAAAGTGCTATACATTTACTAGAGAAATGATAAAATAAAGTCAAGATAGTTTAGGGTAACAAATGAAAAGCAGAAGAAGGAACGGTGGATGTATGAAAGAGCAGAGAAGTCAGAAGATTTTGGTAATAAATACAGGTGGGACAATCAGCATGGTTCATTCAGATAAAGATGACAATAAAAAGTGTATTGAAGCCCTCTTCATCTTGGGAGGAAGTTATATATAACTATCAATTTTTAAAGGATATGAATGTTGATTATGTTCAGACAAAGCAAAAATCATTGATTCTTCTGATATGAATTATGAAATTTGGCTGGAAATTGGTAAAATAATTGAAGAAAATTACGATAAATACAAAGGTTTTGTAATACTGCATGGAACGGATATGATGTCCTATACTGCAAGTGTTCTTTCTTTTATGTTAAAAAATCTTGGGAAAACGGTGATTTTGACAGGAGCACAGCGTCCAATTCAGGAAATTAGAATGATGGACTGCAAAATTTGTTAACTTCTATTGAAATAATTGAAAAACAGACGCAGGTAAATAGTGAAATTTGTAATTCAGAAAAATGAAATACTGCCTATTATTCCAGAAGTGTGCGTATTTTTCAGGATCATCTTTTTAGGGAAATCGTTCAAAGAAAGCTGGATTCTACAAATTATTTTGGATTTTTCTTCCCAAATTATCTTCCGTTGGGACAGGCAGGCTCAAAAATAAAAATATACGAAAAACAGGACTATTATCAAAGCCAGAGGGAAAATTTTATGTAGATTACAAAATTAATCCAAATGTACTGATGATGGATGTATTCCCTGGATTTAATCCTAAAATTTTTAAAACGTATATTCCAAGATGATGATAGTATAAAAAGGACTTGTATTACGAACTTACGGAAGTGGAAACACTCCACAAAAATAAGGAATTTTTAGAAACAATAAAAATATATAATTGATATGGGAGTTATAATTCTGAATGTAACTCAATGCACAGTTGGGAAGCGTGGAAATGGGACTTTATGAGTCAAATGCAATACTTACGGAACTAGGTGTTGTAAATGGATACGACATGACACCAGAAGCTGCAATTACAAAAATTTATGTGCCTTTAGGGAAATATGATGTGGAAAAAGTTAAGGGAAAGATTGGTCGAAAATGTGGCAGGAGAACTCACAAAATAGGCTTGTTTACAACTTAAAATGGTTCTGAGTATAATATTAAGGCGGTAAAATTAAATAATGCAGAGATTTGCATAGAATAGTTATAATTTTTAGAATAATTTAAAGTGTATGTTTAATGGACTATGTATTTTTGGAAAAAGGAGTAATAAAATGTTTAGAAATAATTTATTTGAATATAATTTTTATTAAACATTAAAAATATGATATAATACGAAAACTATTTTTTATGAAAGGTAGAAGAAGATGAGAAAAATTTAAGATTTTATTTTGATGTTGATAGTTATATTTTGATAAATTCTTAGTGCTGCATTAGCGACTGCTGGCAGCAGTAACATATTTTGGAGGAACAGTGTTGGTATATACCCGTGCAGAATATCCAAATAGTTTTGTAATCCTTTTGACAGAAAAGCCTGAAACCCAGAAGAGAGCAAAAAGGAAGGAGAAAGAAAGAAAAAACAGGAACAAGCAAAAATTGATATGGAAAAAGAAATTCAAGAAAAGAACTATATTCAAAGTGTAATTTACGAAAAGAGAAAAATACAGGAGTATTTGAAAATATCTCGATTTTAATGCCTCAAGGACTTGAATTTTAGAAGAGTGAAGGAGCCTGTGGAAACAGATTTTTGGAAATATGCTATCAGTTTTGTATGATAAGGAAAAGAAAAGCTATTTTCCTAAAAATTAGTTGTATTTGAAAGAGGTAAAAAGAATTTTGAAAAAGATAGTAAATAATGGAAAAGATGAGAATTATGAGGAATATTATAAAAAACAAAGTGAAGAGTATATTGATAAGCAAATAAAAATATTATGAAAAGAAATTGCAGAATACTCCGCTTGATGAATATTATAAAAATAATTTGAAAGAATACAAGGCAAAAAGGAAAAAGTTTTGGTATATCAACCGATGTAGAAAAAATAGGTAATAACACTTATAAAATTACTGAAAAAGATAAATAATTTTGGAAGTTTGCAAGTTAAGACAACTTATGTGAAAATATTAAAAGAAGGAGTTTATATCATAGGTGATAGCGATACTAAAGATATCTTTGAAGGAATTTTTAAAAATTGATAGAAAGGGTGTAAAAATTTACACACCTAATTTTATTTTTGAGGAAATTTCTCATTTTATATCAGAGTTTGCTTTTTTATTTTTCAATTAAATTTCTAGGCTTCTTTTTCTGCTTTCTTCATTAAGATTTTGAATATCATGGGAAAAATCCAGTTCTTTTCCAGTTTCGCCATAACTGTAGCTACTTTATTCTAATATAGATTGGCAATCCATATCCAGTTTTTCAAATCAGTCAAATGATAATTAAAATAGCTTTCTCTCATTTTAATAGCTTTTAGCATTTTCTTTGATTTCAGTATTTTCAGGAATATAAATTTCTGTCTTCCCAATTTCCCCATTTCTATTTATCTCACGAGTACTGGTATTTTTAAGAGCTAGCAAAACTCCCTGCTTGTATTTTTATTTCTAACGGCATACTCTCCACCTGATTTTTAGACCGGCTAGTCCTGTTCATTTCCTTAATTCCTTCATTTGCAGTATGAAGAACGGCATATCCAGCCATTATCTCGCAGGAATTTAATATTAATGGTAAAAAGTCAGTAATACACAATTTTTAATCATTTTTCTCCTTCAAATTTAAAAAGATAAGAATTTAATAAAGTATAACTCAATTTACTTAATTTTTCAAGATTTACAAAAATGAAAATTAAATATACTGACTAAAATTTAATACAAGGTAAACTTAAAAATTTATATAATTTTTAATAGTTTTATTTTAAATGGCTTCGAGTATATTTCTATTTAAATAGTAGTCTAGTATTTGGATAAATCAGTAATGAACTTAATAAATCAGGGATTTTTATTTTTAAAAATCAAAATTTGTATTTCAAAAGAAATTTGATATACTTATTTTATAAACTTGAGATAATAAAGGATAAATAAAATAAGGGTTTTGAGAAATAATCATAATTTTTAAGTTTTAAAATAATAAAGTTTAAGTATGAAATGAGGATCATTAGAGGATAAAAATGGAAAATTGATATGGAGAAGTCAAAAATAGATAAATTAATAAGAGATTTTTGAGAATACAAAATATTTTGGATATATGTTTTTGTAGAATATGAAGGACAGAGATTTGAATCTTTGATGAAAAATCCTAATAAAAAGAGTGTTAAGTCAGAATTTAGGAAAATTCTGGAAAAGAACAAAGTCAAGATTTTTAAAGGTATTCAGCAGGCTGAAGGACTGACGCAAATGTGAGTGCAAAAAGAAAACATACTTTATATAAATTCCAAAGAGATAATTGATTTTTCAAAATTAAAATTTTTGAAACAGAGGGGATGAAAATCAATAAAATAGGAGAACATTGCCATTTCTTGAATTTCCACAAATGATTGAAAAAGATATTATATTTATGAATATCCACTTAGGAAAAATGATGAAGATAGAATAAATAAGATTTGCTAATAAAGTATCTGGGAAAAAGGATTTTTACGAATTTACTTCAGAAAAAGGGGAAAAATTAAAAATCACACAAGAGAAAATTTTTTGTGAAATATGAAAATGGTAAGTTGTATTTTGTGGGAGATGGATTTTTGCCACAGCAGGTGCGGATTATGAGCAATTTTATTTTTAAATAATACAAAGTTTGATATTGAAAAGTTAAATGATGAAATTTTGAAAAATAGAAAATTAGATAAAAGATAAACCGCTTGATGGGAAATATTTGACACTTATGAAAGTTGATTTTTCAGAGAAATTGGACAAAATCAGTTTTTGATGTGAAAAATATTGAAGAATTGATAAATTTGAAAAAGAATAATAATGAAATTTTTGAAATAGAAAATTCTGAAATCAAAAATAGATGATTTTAATGAACAATTAAAAAGCATAGATAAAGTTAAAAAATTGAGAAAAATAGTTATTTTACGGTATTTTTCGTTGAGAAGAAAGATAAAAGGGGAATTTATTGGAAAAAGAGGGAAAAAATATTAGGAAGTTAAAGAAGATTTTTGGGGATATAGTTGTAAGAGATTTGAAAAATTGAAAAATATTTATAGATTATGTAGAAATTTATTGTTTTTAAAAAGTTTTTAGATACTGTTTATAGAAAAATATCGAATGATGAAATTTGATAACAGGATATTAATATATTTTGTCAGAAAATGTAGAAAAATAAGAAAAATCAAGATTAGGAAAAAGAGTGGAAAAATGTATATAATTAGAAAAAGCAATGGAATATTTTAAACCGAAAATTAACAGGACTTATATGAATGAGGCTTTTGAAAAATTGACAGAAAAGAAAAGAAAATATTTTTTGAAATGTCTGATTACGACAAGTTTCATTCGCTTGAAGTTTATAAAAAAATACAGAACTAAAAAATAATGAAAAATATTTAAAATTGGCACTTTACATGACTGTGGAAAAGAAAAATGTGTCGATTATAACGAGAGTTTTGCATAAATTAGGATTTAAAACGCAGTTGCAAAATCACGCACAAAAGAAGTTTTGAAAAGCTGGAAAATTAGATGAGGAAGTAGCAGTTTTGGCGAAAAATCATCATAATAGAGAATATTCAGAAGAAATGAGTGTTTTTCAGAAATGTGATGATGAGAGTTAAGAAATTGATGAAAAATTTTTAGAAAAGAGTGATTTTAAGGAAAGATAAGTATAAAAATGACATTGAGGAGAATATTTTTGTTGCGAAAAGAAATATAGTGGATTCAATTTGGAAATCGGCAAATCTGGAAGGAATAGCTGTGACTTATCCTCAGACAGAAACGATTTTTCAGGGTCTGGGAGTTCAGAATATGAAAGTTAAGGATATAAACGCCATTGTTAATTTAAAACATTCGTGGAATTTACTTTTTGGAAAATATTGAATATCCTCTTGATTTAAAACTATATTTGCAAAATTAATCAGCTCATTGAGAGGAAAATGCAACCTTTTTCAGGACAATTGAGATTTTCTGATGTAAGTATGGTGGAACAGATTGGAAGTCTGAAATTCCAGATAAGGAAAAGAGAATGATAATTTGAATAAAATTTTGGAAAAGTGAAAACTCCAACAGAAAAAGCACAAATTTAATGCTGTATTTAATGAGAAGCCAACTTTTATGATGGAAATAAAAAGAACAAGCATGATGACAGCAAATCACGTGATGATTCAAAACGGTGCTGGAATTATTTCTATACCAATAAAACAGCAAGAGAAATTTTTTGGAATTACTTGTGAAATTTTTATGAAACTAATGATATGAGTGAAATTAAGAAATTGATTTACAATCATTGTATTGATGGAATAAATTTTTAAAAGAGAATAGAATTTTTGGAAAATAAAAATTATAAAAGAGAAAGAAAATTATGAAAGAAAAATATGAAGTTGAAAATGAATTTGAAGATGAAATAGATGTTGAAAAATAGTGAAAATGAAGAAAATATTGTTGTTTTAAATGAAGAGGCAGGAGCAGGATTGATAAATTTTTGTCGGAAAAGCTCGAGTTGACACGGACACGTATTCAACAGCTTATAAAAGATGAAAATATTTTTGGTAAATGAAAAAGACAAAGCCTGCTTATAAGATTGAAGAAAAATGATACAATAAAAGTTGTAATTCCAGAACTGGAAACTGCTGAAATTAAACCTGAAAACATTGATATTGAAATAATTTATGAAGATAATGATTTGGCAGTTATTAATAAAAAGCTGGAATTGTTGTACATCCTGCAAATGGGCATTATTCAGGGAACGCTTGTAAATGCAATTTGTATCACATCAAAAGATTTGTCAGAATAAATGGAGAAATCCGTCCTGGCATTGTACATAGGCTAGATAAGGACACAAGCGGACTTTTAATAATCGCCAAAATGACAAGGCACATCTAAAATTGTCACAAATGTTTCACGATAAAACTGTAAAAAGACTTATCTTGCAATTTTAAAAGGAAAAACTAAACCAAAAAGCGGAAGAATTGTAACACAAATCGGGCGTGATAAAAACGACAGGAAGAAATGACCGTAATAAATGACTTAAATTCAGGAAAAACTGCAATTACGAATTACGAAGTAATTTCACAGACGGAAAAATTTACACTTGTTAAGGTTCATATTGAAACTGGAAGGACACACCAAATCAGAGTTCACATGAAATATTTAGGATACCCAATTCTAGGTGACAGTGTCTACGGCAGAACAGACACCGAAAAACGCCAAATGCTTCATGCCTACAAATTGGAATTTGAACATCCAATTACAGAAGAAGAAGAATTTATTGCAGAATTGCCTGAGGATTTTGAAAGGGCATTGAAAAATGTGGGCTAGAATTTGAAACTTTATAAAATAATAAAAAGAGGAAAAATTTATGTAAAGACAAATTAGAAAAACCAAAAAATGAATTAATGGAATTTGACGAAAAATATAATAAGATTGTTGTTGGGGTTGATGAGGCTGGTAGAGGTACTGGCAGGACCAGTCGTGGCTGGAGCTGCAAATTGTGATTCAGGATTTCAGAATTGCAGGAGATTAACGATTCAGAAGTTGACTGAGAGGGAAAGATTGTTTGAGCGATAGAAAAGAATTGTATCGTGGAATCGGAATTGCTTCGGAAAAAGAAATTGATGAGATGAATATTTTGAATGCAACATTTCTAGCAATGCGTCGAGCGATAAATCAGTGGCTGAAAAATCAGCATTTGATATAGTTTTAGTTGATGGTAACCATTTGATTCGTGAGTATGAAGGAGAGCAGGAATGCATTGTGAAGGGAGACAGCAAGTCGTTAGCTATTGCGACAGCTTCGATTGTGAGCAAAGGTTACAAGGATAGAATGCTTTGGAAGTAGCAAAAGAATTTCCTGAATATGAATTTGAGAAGCATAAAAGGATATGGGACTAAGAAACATAGGGAGATTTTGCTTTGAAAAGGGATTGTGAAGTATCATAGGAAGACGTTTTTGAAGAAGATATTGGATGGAAGGGAAGAAAAGTAGATTTTTATTTATTCAGTAAAATAAAAATGAACATGAAACGTGTAACAAAAATTAAAAATTTTAAAGTAAATGAAAATTTTGAAAAATTAAATAATAAAAAGAAGAGGAATTTTTCCAGTCTTGAAAAATAGTAAAAAATTGGTATCATATAATATAAAATTAAAAAGAATAAATATAGATATTTATGATACAATATAAAAAGGGATGGATGAGAAATAGTATGAATAAAAAGGGAAATTGGGTTTAAGTATGAGAATGTGGCGAAGGAATATTTGATTTTGGAAAGGACTTACGTTTGTTGAGAGTAATTTTTATACTAGGTTTGGGGAGATTGACTGATGAAAAGAAGAGTCAGACGCTGGAATGTTTGTGGAGGTCAAATATCGGAAGAATGATTTTTGGATCAGCGATTGAGATGGTGACTGAGGAGAAGCAGAATAAGATTCTTGCAAGTTCACAAATTTATCTTTTAAAAAGGAACGGATAAAAATGTAAGGTATGATATTGTTGGAGTAAGTCGTGGCTCTAGCAGTATTGAGTGGTTAAAAATGCGTTTTGAGGTGATTGTATGAGAAATGATGAGAAATGTTGCAAATGTGGAGAAGAATGTTTGAAATGAAAAAGGTGGCAATTCCTACAAAAAGTTGCTGGAACGCAGATTGCCATTGATACATTTTATTTGAAAAATATGTAAAAATTGCGGATATACAGAGATGTACTCAACTAAAAATAGTTCAAAAAGGTTGAGGATCCTGTTGAAGGATATTAAATTTTTAAGGAAATAATATTTAATTTTAAAAGGAATTTTATTTAGAAATCAGATATAATTTCAGGGGTGGAATTAGTTGAGTACGGCATTGTATCGAAGGATACGAAAAATATTCTGAAAAAGTCTGAAAAATTGCGAAAAATTAAATAATATTTATTATGTATGGGATTACTAAATAGGAGTTTAAGAGGTTAATTTATTCTTATAAATATAATCATAGAAAATCATGGCAAAAATTGATTGCTGAATTGATAAAGGAAGAATTTATTATGTCTTGAAACGTGAAAGATAGATATTGTCGTGAGGTAGCCTGTCAGCAGGAAAAAGAAAGAATGAAAGAGGGTATAATCAGGTTGATGAGATTCTGAACTGTCTGAAAGTGAATTATGTTCGGATTGAGAGAATAAAAATACAAAAAGATGGCTGAAATTTTAGACGAAGAAAAGTGAAACAGGAATATTGAGGAGCTTTTTAGAATTTCTGGAATATTGATTTGAGCAATAAAAATTTTGATACTTTGATGATATTGTAACGACAGGAGCGTTGCTTAGGGAAATAAAATAGCATTTTAAGGCAATTTGATAATAAAGATAATGGAAATAATATAAAATTACTGTGTGTGTCTGGCTGCAGCTAGAGATTAAGGTAAATAGAGGAGAAATATAGAGTTTTAAATTAAAAAATGAAAGTTTTATTGTTTTAGTAAGTTCAGTTGTTTCATTTTTCTGCACAAAATGAAAATTTTCAAATGAATATTAAAAATAATGATGTAAACAATCGTGAAGGTTATTTGATTAGTAGTAAAAGAGAAAAATAAGAATAAACAGGAAAAATATTGAAAATCTAGAGAATAATGAAACAGGGCAAAGTGAGGAAAATTCAACAGAATCATTGAAATATAGCCAAAGAAATGATGGAGTTATTGACTTGAATTGTTAGTTCATAAGGAAGATTCTGAATTTAGGGTACTTAATGGAAATAATGTAAAGATTATGTTAAGAACGAAAAATAACGATGTTTATTCTATGGAAGTTGTTCACAGTGGCGGATGATGCGTGGAATTAGAAATTATGGTGGTAACGAGATTTTTATGGCTGAAATTCAAGCAATGTGTCAAAGTTATTATTTTGTATTAACTGATGACAAGACAAAGTATATGGGAAGAAATATTACGAAAATCCTGCAAATGTAGAGAAATTTGAATATTCACGTTCTACAAAGCTTACAACAATTCCAGAATGGGCTAGAGGCCCAGTTGGATATCAGATTTATATTGATTCGTTTAGAAATGGCGATGGATAATGATGCGATTTTTAACGAATTTGGGACAGATGACTTTCAGAGCTCTACTGGAGAAATTCGTTCAGGAACATCTAAGAAAGACTTAGTGCTGGCATATTGGGTGGAAATGAAAAACCGCAGTTTTCATTGAATGAATGGAATAGTAACTATGAGGAAAAATGAATGGGAAGAAAACACATTAAATGATGTGCAGAACTACACACGTTACTATGGTGGGGATTTACAGGAATAATTGACAAACTTGACTACATCAAAAAAATCTTGGTGTGGAATACATAATTCTATCATCGCCATTTTTATTCGCTTTCAAACCATAAATATGATAATGATTTATTTTAATCACGTGGATCCGTATTTTTGGCTACATTGAGCAGACTGGAACATCAAAAGGGCTTGATATAAAGGCAAAAAGTCCATAATAACTAACAGGGGATAAGGAATTAAACTTGCTTATTTTCAATCCTGAAACGGATAAAAATTTACTTTGATGAGGATTTACTGAATGTAAAAAGCTGGATTTTGGACAGATTCTGATTTACAGCTGGCAAGCCTTGTAAAACAGGCTCACCAGAAAAAGGGCTGAAAGTAGTTCTCGAAGTAGCTCCTGATACAACGTCAAGCAGATTTTTGCTAGAAATAATAAAGAATTTTTCCAACTGGTATTTAAAGGATACTGTACTTGACTTAAAAACTGCTAAGTTAGAAATTACATTGAAAATGCAATGAAAAATGGATTTTGAGTACATTTGATGAGACTTTTAAGAAAGATGTGTATGATGACGGAATTGACGGAATAAGATATGTTTATTACGACAACGAGAATAAAGAATATCTTGCACAAATTACAGAAAATTTGAAAAATATAAATCTGACTTGCTAATTACAGGAGAGGTTTCAAATAGTATTACAAAAGATGTTGAAGATGGAATTTATGACAGTGAGGGCAGATTATAATATTGTCAATAATATTATAAAATATACTGTAAATACTAATCCAAATTACCGAATTAACTGGTGTAGAATTTGCAACAAAATTAAATGAGATTTATAACAGATATTCAAGCAATCGTTTTAATATGACACAAGTTTTTATTGGGTCGCTTTGATACAGATAGAATCTTTTAGCGGAATGATAAATCCAAATAGAGTTTATGATAGAAATAATCAGTCGGATCAAGGATATTTGAATATTCGTCCTGATTTGTATGACGGAACAGCTGTAAGTAAACTTAAAAGAGTCGTTGCAATGCAAATGATGCTGCCTGCAACACCAGTTATATATTATGGTGATGAAAAGGAAGTGGGGAGCAGATTCGACACGAAATAGAAAAGCCCATGTTATGGGAGGATTATGAACCTTATGACAATGAAACTGACAATATTATTAAATATAAAGATAGAGCTTAGAAGTTTGCCAAGCGTTGTGGAAGTAAACGAAGTGCAAAAATGGATTTCGTATCCTGTAAATAGCAATGCAGATATAGAAAAACCACTATAAAGCACTACTAAAAGTTAGAAAAGAACATAAAAAAATTTATTTTAAAAATGGTAAATTAAGAATTCTTGAAGTCTACAGCGATCCAAAAACGCAAGGTCGTATTGATTCAGAAATATCTGCTTATTTAGCAGATCAGAATGAGACGGGCAAAAATTGATACCAAGGACGTGATTTTTACGCCAGCATACCAAATACAGACTTTTATTTCCTATGAAATTTCAGACGGGAATGAATCAATAATAGTTGTAGTAAATAACGGACCAGATGAATATCCATTATCATTACAAGTACTAAAAATTATTTGGATTTTATCGAAATCAGTTGAACTTAAAAAGAAAAATTACGCAATTTCTGATAAAAAATTCAAATTAACGTAAAACCTTATGAAGTCAGAAGTTTTATACAGTAATGCAAAAGAATATATTTGACTCATTTAGACAAAATAAAATTAAAAATGAATGGGGCAAGTCCCCTTTTAAAAGTGTAAATTATAAAAATGATAGAAAAGGAAGATAAAATGATACAAAATTCTAAAATAGGAACATTAGAAGTTGTTACTGGAAGCATGTTTTCAGGTAAAAGCGAGGAACTTATAAGAAGGCTTAGGCGTGCAGAGTATGCAAAAAGCAGAAAATTGTGGCATTTAAGCATTCAATTGATAATAGATAGTGGGGAAGAAGGGGTATTTTCGCATGGGAATGACAGTTTTAGAGCTTATCCCGTGAGTGATGTTTCTCAAATGGAAGAAAATTATGGAAAAATGTTGATGCGGGAAGTAATTGGAATTGATGAGGTGCAGTGGGGAAAAGGTCGTTGAGTTTTGCAAAAATATGTGGAATATGGAAAAAGAGTGATTGTTGCAGGGCTTGATATGAGCTTTAGGGCAGAGCCTTACGAGCCAGTGCCAGAACTTATGAGCATTGCCGATCAGGTGATAAGCTTTCACGCAATTTACGTGGCATGGTTTGTGGAAAGCCTGCTTTATGCGAGTCAGCGTCTTATCAATGGGGGAGCCTGCATATTATGACGATCCGCTGGTTCGGTTGGTGCGAATGAAAAATTACGAGGCAAGATGCCGAAGGCATCATATTGTAAGGCATAGAACTGATAAAAAGGAAAAATATATTTTGTAGTTGGAACAGAAATTAACGTTGGCAAGAAATTTGTTGAAAAATGTATGAAGAGCAGCTATTTGAAAATAAAAGTAAGTAACAATAGTTATAAAAGGGCAAATGGAGGAAAATGAAAAAGTGATTTAATAAATTTGCGTGAAAAATAAATTTGGCATTGATTGAAAACGACTATATCTTTGTTAGAATTACTGGCGGACTTTTGTTGAAAGCTGGAAGGAAGCTACAGTATTCTCGATTTCATGTGTGAATTTAGAAAAATTCAGAAGTTATCATTGTTTCAAAAATAAAAAGGTGTACTTAATCAGATTTTATTAACAGTAGATTTACTAAAAATCGGACTTGAACTTGAAAGAAATTGTCTATAAGAATGGGAGTAGTCACGCTGGGAAGAAAAGGAAGAAAATGGCGTTATTGAGAAAATATCGAGAAATAACAGAAGTTAAATATGAGAATTGTAAGATTTAAATTAACTTATTTAATAATGAATATTCTGAGTTGTTTATACATATATATATTATACAAAATGAAAAACAATATAAAAATTAGATATAAAAATAATGAGAAAAAGGAGAAATATGAGTAGTATTTTTAGATGAATTAAATGAAGAGCAGAGAAAAGCTGCGGAAAAGATAGAAGTACTATGTATTGATACTGGCTGGAGCGGGAGCAGTAAAAACACGTACAGTTACTTATAGAATTGCACACATGGTAAAAGAGATAGGAATTTCGCCACTTAATATTCTGGCACTTACTTTACGAATAAGGCGGCAAGAGAGATGAAGGAAAGGGCTGCAGCACTTATTGGACATGAGGCGAATAATCTTGTAGTTTCTACATTTCACTCGTTTTCGGTAAGACTGCTTAAAACTTATTCTGAAAGAATTGGATAGGGCTGAAATTTTAATATTTATGATGTGGACGATCAGAAATCGATTATTACAAAGATAAAAAGGATATGGGAATTAAGGATAATGATGGTGTTCAGCCGGGAAAACTTGCAAATAGAATTAGTAAATTGAAGGAACAGGGATAGGAATTAAGGAGCTTGAACGTGAAATTGATATGAGAATTCCTGCGAACAGGCTTTTTAGCGAGATCTATCAGAAGTATGATGAAGTTTTTGAAGGCAAATAATGCGATGGATTTTTCAGATTTGCTTTTTGAATGCGAGAAAATTGCTGGATGATGCTTTTTGTTCTGGAAAGAATACAGGAAAAGGTATCAGTATATTGTGGTGGATGAGTATCAGGATACCAACGATATTCAGTATGAAATGATTAATCTGATTGCAGCAAAATATCGGAATATTTGTGTCGTAGGAGATGAGGATCAAAGTATTTATGCATTTCGTGGGGCAAATATTAATAACATTCTGAATTTTGAGAGATTACAAGGAAGCATTTACGGTAAAACTGGAAAGAAATTACCGTTCTACAAAAATACTGATACAGCAAATGAGCTTATTAAAAATAATAAAAGCTCAAAAGGGAAAAACACTTTGGACAGATGGTTCTGATGGAGAAAAATCAAGATTTATAATGCAATGACTGTTTATGATGAAGCAGATTTCATTGTGACAGAGATGAATAAAAAGAAAAGAGACGGTGCCGATTACAAGGATATGACGATTTTATACAGGACAAATGCACAATCAAGGGTTTTGGGAGGAAAAACTGCTGTCTGCAAATATTCCTTACAAAATTTACGGTGGGATGCAGTTCTTTCAACGTAAGGAAATAAAAGATATTTTGGCATATTTAAGCCTTTTAAATAATAAAAATGATAATCATAATTTTTATCGTATAATTAATGTTCCAAAACGTTCTGTTTGGAGAAAAGACGCTGGAAAAATACAGGAAGTTGCAAATGAAAAATATTTCGATGCTTGAAGCACTTCACACATTGATGAAATTCTGTAAGAGCAGCTACAAAACTGGCATTAGGGAATTTTTACAATTTAATGCAAGGCATTTACTCAAGCCTTGAAGAAATGTCAATTAAGGAAATATTTGATGAAATTCTTATAAGAACACGTTATATTGACTCAATTGAAGACAATAAGGAAGACAGGGTTGAAATATTGAGGAATTGTTAAATAGTATTACTGAAATTGAAAAGCAAAATCTAAGTATGTCCTTGAATGAATATCTTGATAGATTTCGTTAAGTTCAGCGACTGATGAAATGGAAGATGATGAAAAATTACGTAAAACTTATGACAATTCACAGCTCGAAAGGACTGGAATTTGATTATGTCTTTCTGCGGAATGGAAGACGGGCTATTTCATCAATTTCTTTTTGACGCTCCTGAAGAAGAGCTGGAAGAAGAACGTAGACTTTGTTATGTGGCGATAACTCGTGCTAAGAAAGAACTGTTTATTTCTATTCTTCATCAAGAAAAATTTGGGGAAAAGATGATAATTTGCGTCGTCCATCAAGATTTATCTACGAAATGAAGCAAAGATAACCTAGAGTATGTGGGTGGAAAATACGGAAGTTTAAAAGGGCAATCTTCAGCTCAAGAAGTTTTACACCGAAAATAGAAAACTTTAATCCATTTTCTAAGGACAAACTAGGAACATCGGTAAAAATCAGGCTCTCAAACAACTTCACGCAAATTCTAAATATAAAGTTGGGGATGTGGTTAATCACAAGAAATTTGGACGTGGAAAAATAAAAAGTGGACACAAAAAGTATGGTTGTAGGAATTTATGGTTGGAGAAAAGAAGATAGCGTTAGTGCTGGCAGATAAAATTTTAGAAAATAAAAATCTTATTACAGTAAAAATCTTTTGTTTAATTCAAAGAGGGTTTTACTGTATTTTTGTATGTTTTCAAAGAAAAAGAGTTATAATTGAATATACAAATAAAAAGATATAGGGAAGAGTATGATTTTTTACGTAACTTGAAATTATCATACAAAATAAAATGAAAAATTTAATACTATCAGACAGATTCTTATAAAATTACTCATCCATTTCAATATCCAGAAAATATGACGTATATGCACGATTATATCGAAAGTCGTGGTGGGTTTGTACGGATATGCAAAAATTTTTGGACCTCAATATTACTTAATGGAATATTTAACAAAAATTACAAATGAAATGATAGATGAAGCTAAGGAAATTTGCGAATTGCATGGATTGACATTTTTTGAAGAGGGATGGAGGTATATTGTAGAAAAACTGGACGGGAAATTGCCACTTAGAATTAGAACCGTTCCAGAAGGCAGTGTTGAAAAAAATCATAATGTGCTGGTTAGCAGTTGAATCAACTGACAAAAATGTGCCTTGGATTGTGGGCTGGGTGGAAACATTGCTGTTAAAAGTATGGTATCCAATTACAGTTGCGACATTTTCATACAAGGCAAAACAGATTATAAAATACTTTTTAGAGGAAACAAGTGATAATATGGAGTCAGAATTGAAGTTTAAATTGCATGATTTTGGTTATCGCGGTGTTTTCCAGCGAGGAAAGTGCCGGAATTGGCGGAATGGCTCATCTTACAAATTTTTATGGAACAGATACTCAAATGCACTTGTCTTTGTCTGTAAATATTATAATGAAAAAAAGCGCTTTACAGCGTGCCTGCTTTTGAACATAGCACAATGACTTCATGGACTCAGGAATGATGAAAAAGAGGCATACGAAAACATGCTTGATAAATTTCCAAAAGGAATTGTTTCAATCGTTCTTGACAGCTATAATTTTTAATGCGGTAGAAAAATATTATTGGAAAAAGAGCTGCGTGAAAAATATTGGCAAGAGATGGAATGGTTACAATACGTCCAGATAGTGGAGATGCAATCACAAATATTCTATTTGCACTTGAAAGTCTGGAAAAGAATTTTTGGCTATACTATAAACTCCAAAGGATATAAAGTAATTAATAAAGTCCGTATTTTACAAGGTGATGGAATTAAGAAGATACAATCTGGGATATTTATAAATCTTTAAAAGGATAACAAATATTCTGCCGAAAATGTTACTTTGGGCTGTGGAGGATCGCTTTTGCAAGGAAATGAAAATCTAGCATTAACAGGGATACTCATAAATTTCCATAGGAAATGCAGCTGTATAAAAATTGGAAAATGAAGTTAGAGATGTTTACAAAAATCCTGTTACAGATAAAGGGAAAGCAGCAAAAAGGACGGCTTGACTTGATAAAAATAAAATGGAGAATTTGAAACAGTAAATATTTCAGATTTACCTGAAAATCAATATCATGAAGATTCCGTAATGGAATGTGTTTTTGAAAAATGGAAAATTTTAAAAACATATACTTTTGAAGAAGTAAGAAAAATGAAAAGTTTATTGTATAATCCAAGTTTAATTAGAGAAGTATCAAAAAATAGAAATGATAAAATTAGATAAAAATAGTTTGAAAATTAAAACTGTAAAATCATACAATTTAAATTTTTACAAACAACGGATAAAAATTACGAAAGAAGGAAACAAATGATATTATTATTAGGAGTAGCTAGCAAGTTCTATCTCACCTGTAGAAATAAGCCAAAAACACAAAATGAAACAGTGACAGGCAGGACAAAAATGCCGAATATGCACAATATTTAGACACTTTAAAAGCTGATAATAATTTAAAAATTACAATGGAAAAGTTCCAATAACAATAGTTGGAAAAGAATTAAAAGTTGGCGATAAAATAAAGGAAGTACTTAGTAGTGAATACAAAACTGGAAGATATGAAAGATAAAAATATAAAAAGTATATATACAGCGCCATCGCTTTGACACAAAAGTTTGTTCATTGCAGACAAAAACAGTTAAATGAAGCAGCAAAAACTCATACAAATGTGAAATTTTACTCGGTAACAGTTGATACCCGTTTGCACAGGAAAGATTTTTGTAATGCCAATGAAATTAATGGATTAAAAGCAGTTTCTGACTTTAAATATCATCAATTTGGTATTCAAATGGATTTTTGATAAAGGAAAGGTCTTTTAACAAGGGCACTTATGATTCTTTGATGAAAAATAATACTGTAAAATATATTGAATATGTTTCTGAAGAAGGAAAAGAAGTTGATGTTGAAAAAGCATTGAAATTCTTGGAAAATAATCTGTTAAAAAGTAAAAATTTTGAAAATGTAAAAATATGAGGTATAATTAATAAAAATGAATCTTCTGAGGTAAAAATGAAAAATTATTTTATTATTGTTAGTTGTTTCAGCTGTTACATTTGCTGCTCCTGCAAAATAAAAGCAGAAATCAGAGCTTGAATACAACTGTTCAAAATAGTAAAAAAGGGAAACAGCACAGGAAGCTTTGGGAAAGAGTAAAACCTGAGATTAAAAATACGGCTAACAAAATTTCAAAAGATTTGGTCGCAGGAAATTATAGCAAGTTTTGATGAAATGCCAGAAAAATTTTTAACATACTTGGCTAAAAAGGGATCTATGTCTGTAAATGAACTTAAAAATCTAACTATAAAAACGATGAGTAAAACTAACAGATAATATGAAAATAATTGAAAAATACTCTATGATTTTTGAAAAATGTTAAAGTAGGGAAAACTGAAACAGGAAGAAATTATGCAAATCATACCAACCAAAGTTACAATAATTTATAATGGACAAAAATAAATGGCGAAGGAAAAACAATGGCATTTGAGGATGGAAATAAATGGTACATTATCAATTATGAAAAAGAGTATATGATTTTCTTAAAGGATGTGTATCCAGATTTAGCTAAAATGAAATAGAAATAATGAAAAATACTGGGGAGCAATTTTGCTGAGAATCAAACCCATATAACCTGATACAGGTAATGCTGTCGGAGGGAGTATTTTATATAAAATAAGAAATAATTTTAAAGTTATTTTTACATACCTTTTCAAATTATTTTAGAAAATTTATAGAAATATAGAATCTCCTTGTGATAAGGGGATTTTTATGCAAAGAAATTTTAAATAAAACATTTTTAGAGAAAGGGATGATAGATTATGGAAAAAGAAATTAATGCGAGTATTGCAAATTCAGGTATTGCCAAATGTTGTGGGAAATGAGGGAAATTGTAAGAGTTGTTGATGAAGTTATTGAATTTATTAAAAGCAAAGGGTTAAAAATGAATGTTGCTCCATTTGAAACGACGATAGAAGGGGATTTTGACGAACTTATGGAAATTGTGAAGGAATGTCAAGTTGTGGCTGTGAAGGCAGGAGCTGATGGTATAATGTCGTATGTAAAAATAAATTATAAACCGAAAGGGAGATATTTTTAAAGATTGATGAAAAATTTCAAAATATAACAGATAAAATTGCACCAAGTATTATTATTGCTGTATTATTGATGATTTGGCAAATTTTGTCAATGGTGAACATTATACCAAAATTTATGTTGCCATCGCCATTTGAAGTTGTAAAAGCGTTTGTTTATGATTTTCCACTGCTTTATGGAGCATACAAAAATTACTTTTGCTTGAAGCATTTTTGGGACTTACTAGAATAATTTCTTGGATTTGCCGTGGCGGTTATTATGGACAGGTTTGAATATGCATATAAAATGATTTATCCTGTTTTGATAATTAGTCAAACAATACCTACAGTTGCGATTGCACCTCTTTGGTACTTTTGGCTGATATGGAATATTGCCAAAGATTACGCTTATTGTTATGACTTCGTCCAATAACTATTGGGCTTCTAGATGGATTTCGCTCGGCTGACAAGGATATGCTGAATTTATTAAAAACAATGGGAGCAACGCCATTTCAGAACTTTGTTCATGTCAAAATTGCCAGGTTCATTAGGATATTTTTTGCAGGGCTTAGAATTTCGGTTTCATATTCTATAATTGGAGCAGCTGTGGCTGAATGGCTTGGTGGATTTAGCGGGCTTTGGAGTTTATATGACAAGAGTCAGAAAATCGTATTCGTTTGATAAGATGTTTGCTGTAATTTTTCTTATTTCTGCAATAAGCCTGCTACTTATGTATCTTGTATACAGAAATGGTGCATGGTTTGGGAAAAAGTAAATTTTTAAATATTCAAAATAAAAAGTAAAGAGAGGTATAAAAATGAAAAATTTCAAAAATTTTAATTTTATGTTTAATCTTGGTTTTTGTTGTTTCGTGGAAAATCTAAAAAGTAATCAGAAAAATAAAAATCGTACTGGACTGGGTGCCAAACACTAATCATACAGGGGCTTTATGGCAAAAAGACTTGGGGTATTTTAAGGAAGAAGGACTGGATGTGGAAATTGTGCAGCCGCCTGAAGGGGAGAGACAACGGCACTTATTGGAGCTGGAGGAGCAGAATTTGGAATAAGTTTTCAGGATACATTGGCAAAAATCGTTTGCAAGGAGAATCCTGTACCAGTAACGGCTGTTGGCGAATTCTTCAACATAATACATCTGGAATTATTTTCGTTAAAGGAAAAAGGCATTGATTCGCCAAAAACTGGAAGGTAAAAATATGCCACTTGGGAAGATAATATTGAGCAGGCTATCTTGAAAAATTAGTAACAGATGATAAAGGTGATTTTTCTAAGGTAAAATTAATCCCTTATACTATAACAGATGTTGTAACTGGCTTAAAGACCAATGTTGATGCTGTCTGGTTTATTATGCGTGGGATGGAAATTGCATGAAAGGGCAGGGACTTCAGACAAATTTTCTAAAAATTGTGACTATGGAGAGGAACTTGACTATTACAGCCCTGTAATTATCGCAAATAATGACTTTCTGAAAAATCCTGAAATTGCAAAAAGTTTGAAGGCAATAAAAAGGGTATGAATACGCAATGAAAAATCCAGAGGAATCAGCAAAAATTTTGGTAAAAATTCGCCAGAGCTTGATATAAACTTGGTAACAGCCAGCCAAAAATGGATTTCAAAGAATATCAGTCTGATGCAAAAGAATGGGGAATAATCGATGGAAACCGTTGGAACAGATTTTTATGAGTGGTTTTACAAAAATAAGGCTGTAGAACGTGAAATACCAAAGAATTTTTGGATATAGTAACGAGTATCTGAAATAGAAAAATTTATCAAAAAGGAGAAATATTATGAAGAAAAGACAAAAAGCTTGAAATAAAAAGATATTTCCATTTCTTTTGAAAAATAAAAAGTTTTTGGAAAAATGTTTCAATTGATTTGTATGAAAATGAGCTGGTTTTGTATTTTAGGAGTAAGTGGTGCTGGGAAAACAACGTTATTTAACATTATTGCAGGACTTTTAAAGCCTGATTGCGGAAATGTAAAATGAATGGAGAAGATATAACTGGAAAATCTGGAAAAATAAGCTACATGCTGCAAAAAGACTTGCTTTTTACCTCATAAAAAATTATTGACAATGTAGCACTTCCGCTTGTAATAAGAGGTGAAAATAAAAATAAGGCATCGGGAAATTGCAAAGCCGTATTTTAAAGATTTTGGATTGGAAGGTACGGAAAAATTTGTATCCAAGTAAACTGTCAGGGGGAATGAAACAAAGAGCGGCATTGCTTAGAACATATTTATTTTCCAGCGAAGTTGCTCTTCTTGATGAGCCTTTCAGTGCATTAGATGCCATTACAAAGCATAAAATTCATAGCTGGTATCTGAACATAATGAACAAAAATTAAGATGTCAACTTTGTTTATCACCCATGATATTGATGAGGCGATACTGCTTTCTGACAGAATTTATATTTTGGCAGGAAGTCCAGGTGAAATTGCTGCACAAATAAAATGTTGACTTTGAAAAATAGTCAGGACAAGAGTTATAATAATGAAGAAGTTATAATGTCTGAAAAATTTATTCAATATAAGCGTAAAATATTGAAAATATTTATAAACTTTTTAAATTTGATTTTGAAATGATTTTACTATATAATAAAATAAAATATTGAAAGGAAGTTTGAAAAATGGAAACAAGACATGTAGTAAATGAAGGATTTTTATATTTGGAGAAAATGGAGATGAACTTGCAAAAATTGACTTATAGAAAAGAAGGGGAAAAATTGTATTTTGAATCGACAGTCGTATCTTCTGAATTGCGAGGGCAAGGATTGCAGGAAAGATTGTTTGATGCTGGTGTAAAATATGCAAGAGAAAAATGGGTATAAAATTGTGCCGATTTGCAGTTATATTGTGAAAAAGTTTGAAAGTGGAGAATATGATGATTTAAAAGCATAATTTATTGAATTTTTAGAAATTATGCAGATTTGGAATTGAAGAAAATATTTTTAAATAAATTTACTTTAAAAGAGAAGCTTCAAGTAAAAGTGTGTGTGGAAAGAAGGAATTTGCATGAAATTAGGAATTGTTGGTTCAGGGATGATTGTTCAGGAATTTTTGTCTAGTCTTATTCGGTTGGAAGGGCTGGAAATCGTGGGTATACAAGGGACAAAAAGAGTATTGAAAAGTTGAGAAATTTGTGTAAAAATATGGTATTTCGAAAATTTACTGATGATTTTAACAAACTTTTGTGAATTTGGAATTGATACTGTTTATATTAGCTGTTCGAATTTTACACTTTGAATATTGTAAAAAGCATTGGAAAAAGGTCTGAAATATTATTGTTGAAAAGCCGATGACAACTAATTATGGACAAGCTAAAGAATTATCAGATTTGGCAAAAGAAAAAAAGCTGTTTTTATTTGAAGCTATAACAACACTTTATTTTGAAAATTATAAAAAAATAAAAGACTGGATTGAAAAAATTGGAGATGTGAAACTTGTTCCAGAGTCAGTATAGTCGAGTATTCCAGCAGATATGACGCTTTTAAGAGAGGAGAAATTCTGCCTGTATTTTGATCCTGAAAAAGCTGGAGGAGCATTGATGGACTTGGGGCTGTATAACTTACATTATGTTTTAGGACTTTTTGGAAAGCCTGAAAATGTGAAATATTATGCTACATTGGAAAGGAATATTGATACGAGCGGAGTTCTTATGATAGAATACAAAAATTTCAATGCTATGTGTGTATGTGCAAAAGATAGTGAAGGGAAAAGAATAGGCGTGATTCAAGGAAGTGAAGGGAAAATCATAAGTCAAGAAGCACCATCACTTGTCGGAAAAAGTCACATTAAAATGTATGATGGAACAACAGAAAGCTGATGATGGATTTTCAAAAGATAGAGTTGTGCCTGAATTTAAAAACATTCATTAGTGCAGTAAATAAAAATGACTTGAATTTTTTATAAACAGCTGGAAAAAAGCCTTCTAGTAAGTGAAGTGCAGACAAAGGCTAGACTTGAGGCGATTAAGTTTCCGCAGGATTAATAAAAAGAGCTTTTGATCAAGAAATTCAAAAATTGCTGCTTCAAATCTAAAATTAAACATGGCTAGAAAAACATTTAGAAGAAATAATAGAATACGATATGATAGAAAAAGAAAGGCGGTAATTGGTAAAATCAATTATAATGGTGAAAAAGAATGGAAAAATATAAAAATTTTTGGGAAGCTGTGGATATAGAATATACTGAGAAAGAAGGAAAGAGAAAAGAGAAGCAAATATTATACAAAAGAGTTAATGGAGAAATACGGAGTATATGTTAATTTAGTATTAGATTATGAGTTTATAGCATTTAATCCACTGCTCCATTGCAAAGATTTTAATCCAGAAACGAATGAAGAAAGGCAAGTTCTTTATTTTTGACTTAGATTTTCAGATAATGTATATGAATATGGAAGAAAAATTAATATGGTACTCTGAAAAATTCATAGCAAAAATATGGATGCCAAAAAGGGAAGTAAATTATGAAGTATTAGATTCGTATATTCCATTTATAGAGGCTGTTCGTTATGGCTCTTTGTTTATATATCAAAAGAAACAAACAGAAATAAATTTTATTCATATTCAGATTTATCAGATGAAAGTAAGGGAGTTTATTGGAAATGGGTAAAAGTGTAGCTGAAAATTTTGATGAATTTATTGAAAACTGTATGTAGATCCAAAAGACAATAAAGTGAAATGTCTAAGGAAGAAAAAGAGAAGCTGACAAAATTTATTGATGGATTGCTGGAACAATTGGATGAAGAAAGATAGGGGATGATAGAAATGGGTAGACAAAAAGCATTTGGAAGAAATGCACTTTGAGATAGAAGATTGTGAAGTGAGGGAAGAGGGAAAGCTACTTTTATGACGATGAATTTATAGAAAGTTTGAATTGAAAAGAAGAATACAGAGATATGGTTAAAAATATTCTGAAATTTATTTTAAGGAAACTGTATATATACCATTGATGATGAGAATATAAATGATAAATTTATTTCGTATTTATATTTTGATGATGAAACAGTTGAGAGGAAAAATCTGCTTACAGAATTTGATGAGAGGAATATGATCCTGATTTAAAAAGAGACATATTTTTGGAGAAACAACTCATGTGGCAATAGGTGCAGATGAAAGATGAGTACATATTTATTTCTAAAGAAACAAAGGAGATTTTTATGTATTATTTTGCTGATGATGTACATAAAATTTTTACTGAAAGGAGGAAAATAGGGAAAAATGGAAATGGATAAAAATTAGAGATAACTTTGATGATTTTTGATAGTGTATTTATAATGGATATACTTTAAAAAAGTATGAACGTCTCTAATACCTAATTAATCAGGATGAATCTTTGATTTTAATAGAACAGTTGCCTTTTTAATTGGTTATTAAAGCGGTTTGAGGATAAAATTTCTTAAAATTTAAAAATAAAATAAGGAGAGAAAATGGATAAAGAAAAAGTTTCAATAATTGTAGCAATGTACAATGCAGAAAAAGTTTATTGGAAAAACAATAGAATCAGTGCTTTTCACAGACTTATGAAAATTGGGAAATGCTTATTATGAATGATGTTTCAACAGATAACAGTCTTGCAGTTGTAAATGAATATGCAAAAAGGATGATAGAATAAAAGGTTTTGAATACTGAAAAATATGTGTGTGTAAAAGGAGAAATCATTTGATTGATTTGGCAAAATGGAAATTTATTGCATTTTTAGACGCTGATGATTATCAGCTGGCCAAAAATTGGAAAAAGCAGATACAATTTATGAAAGAAAAATGCAGGCATGAAGTTGGGCACAGAGTACACGAGAGTTAAGGAAAATGGCGATCAATGAAGTTGTAATTAAATCAGAAATTTCCTATACTGATATGCTGAAAAATAACTATCTAGGCTGTCTTACAGTCGTGTATGATGCGGAAAAAGTCGGGAAGCGGTATTTTAAGGAACTGGAGAAAAATGAGGATTATGTACTTTGGCTGGAGATTGTGAAAGATGTGAAAACAATTTGGACTCAAGGAAAATTTGGCTTATTATCGAGTGCTGGATAATTCCCGTTCGAGCAATAAGGCTAAAACGGCAAAAGTTCGTTGGGAAATTTATCGAAAAGTTGAGAAATTGCCGTTTTGAAGTCAGTTTATTATTTTTACATTATGCAGTCAGAGCTGTACTAAAAAGTAAATAAAATATTTTGGAAAAAGGAAATGTAAATACTATGTATTAAAAGCTTTTGTTTGAAAGAAAAGTAAAATAAAATATTTTTCTGACACACACAGATATATACAACATATAGAAAAAGAATAATTTGGATGAAGGTATGAGGAGATTTTGTCTCATTTATAAATTTTGTAAATGTAGAATAAAACACCGAAGAAGTAACTTTTCAGGTAAAAGGACTCATAGTGACGAGCTCTGAGAGACTGTCTAAATGACGGCACCGAAGGAGCAAAGGAATTTGTATTCTCTAAACTCTCAGGTAAAAGAACAGAGAATGATACATGTAAAATTATGGATTTTTATATTTCTTTTTAAATAAAAGAAATTTTAAGAGGTTGTCTTGACTTTATTTAAGTAAAAGACAGCTTTTTCTTTGATTTATAAAAATTTGTATTAAACGCTGTAAAACTTTTCCTATCCATTCTAAAATTCAAATAAAAAACGAAGGAGAAGGATTTAGATGTTAGAAATTATTAAAAATTTTAATGAATTTTTTGGGAGTTATTTTAATTGTTTTATTAGTTGAACGGGAGTATTTATACATTTTCGCTAAAATTTATTCAAGTTAGGGAGTTTAAAAGCGGTTTGAAACAGTTGACAAGCGGATTTTGACTTGGAGCGGAGGAAAAGGCGGATAATAACGGAATGTCGCCGTTTCAGGCTTTTAGCGACAGCTATTGCGCAAGTTGGAACAGAAATCTGCAGGAGCGGCAACAGCGATTGTAGCAGGTACCAGGGCAACATTCTGGATGTGGGTAAGTGCATTTTTTGAATGGCAACCATCTATTCAGAAGCAGTATTAAGTCAGATTTTTAAACAGAAAAAGATGGAGAAATGACAGGAGACCTAGCCTACTACATTGAAACATTATTTAAAGGAGGAAAAGCACAAATTTCTGGCAGGATTCTTTGCGGTTTCATGCGTACTGTCTTTAGGATTTATGGGAATGCGGTTCAGGCAAATTCAGTAGGAGATGCTTTTCATAATGCTTTTCATGTTCCGACAGTTATAAAGGTATATTTTTGGCAATTTTATCTGGATTTTATATTTTTGGTGGAGTAAAAAGAATTACCTCAGTTACTGAAAAATAGTTCTATCATGGCAGTTCTTTATGTTGTAATATGTCTCGTTCATTATTGTGTTAAATATTGGAAATGCAGGTTTGGCATTAAAAGCGATTTTTGTGAATGCTTTTTCGACAAAAGGCAGTGTGAGTTTTTAGGAATGGGAATAAAAAGGCAATAAGATTTGAGTGGCAAGAGGACATTCTCGAATGAGGCTGGAATGGGTTCAACTCGCATGCTCACGCAATTGCAAAGGTTAAAAATCCTGAAGATCAAGGGCATGTTGCAATTGTCACAGTATTGACACTTTTGTACTTTTGACATTATCAGCATTAGTCAATTTTGATTGCAGACGGAAAAGCAGATGGAACTGATTTCATTGACACAACAGGCGTTTTCACGCAGTATTGGGGCATTTTGGAGTGATTTTTGTTGCAGTTGCATTATTCTTTTTGCGTTTTCTACTATAATTGGATGGTATTTCTTTGGGAAGCTAATGTGAAATATCTCTTTGGTAAAAAGCGCTTAATATTTATAGAATTTTAGTAATGATTGCATAATTGCCGGTTCACTTCAAAAGTTGATTTAGTGTGGGAACTGGTTGATATGTTTAACGGACTTATGGTAATTCCGAATTTGATAGCATTGATTGGATTGCATAAACTAGTGGTCGAGGTTACGAAAAGGATCCGCTTAAAGGATTAGATATTAACAAAAATACCAAACTGTAAAAATGTATGGAAGTCTGTAGATTGAGTATATTTGTACTTAAGAATATTTAATTTCAGGAGATGCTTTTAAGAAATAAAACATAATAAAGAAATCTTAGTAAACAAGGACAATAAATATAAATTAAGGAAAAATTCTATTTTTCAAAGAGTATAAATTCAAAGCTTCGTTATTAACAATGTAAAAAGCGTGAATAAGTAATTTTTCCAGCCAGAAGATGTAATTTCATTTCATCAGTAAAATTAATAAGTCCAGTTTGCTTTAATTTTGATTTAATTTTACAACTTCACTTCCATCCTTTACTCATTTAAAAGTTGCGTTCATATAGTACATCGTGATGTTTTGTCGCTTTTACTGTTCCTTTATAAAGCAAGTCAAAATTGGGCTTCCAAAAAGAATCAAAACTGTCAGTCAGCGTTTCCAAAACTTTTAATCTGTTTTTCCTCAAAAAATGAGACACCTCTGAAATGATAAGCAGTTTTACCATTTAACGACTTCCTTAGTCCAGCTCGAATCAAAGTGGCCGATTTTGAATGTCAGTGACCCTTTTTCGCTGGGCTCAAAAATAATTTTCTAATTACTTCAGGCAAGTCAGTTATACCATCGTATTTTCATTGTCAACTCTCTAAAATCGTGTATCAAGACCGCTTCCTATGGATACAATTACACAATCTGGATACTTTTCCATAAATACTTGATTGTCCATGACTTTTGCACGTGACAGAATTCCATAGTATGAAGCCTCAGTACTTTTCAAATTTTGAAAAACATCATAATCCAGCTGTGATCTCGAAAGATGTCATTTAAAATTGGATTTTGCTGGAGCATCTTTTGCACGTGCACATGAGGTAACAAGCATAGTTTCAGTAAACATTGTCAAGTTTATTCCCCATAACACGTTCCTCCTTATCACAAAAATTTGATTATCAAACTATCTAATAGAATTATACCCGCATTTATTCAAAATGCAAGTTTTATTTATAGATAGTTATTAAACTGTTAAAAGTCATATAAATTTGGTGTTTGAGACCAATAAGTACTAATCGTAAGACTATTTACTATGAAAGGAAAACTGATTGAAAAATAGCCTGAATTATGGTAAAAAGTTAGTTATATTTTTATTGAGGAAATTGATAAATTTGAGATTTATAAATGGTAAAAATATGGACAGATTTTTAATTTTGATATTTTAAAATGTATTGCAATTAGTATGGTTTTCATTTATTCATATTGGTTGCAAGCGAGCTATATAATTATGGTAAAATATCTGGAAACAGATGGATGATGGCAAATCATTGCAGATTCATTTAGCAGAATGTGCGTGCCGATATTTGTTATGGTTAGTGGATTTTTCTGTTGAGAAAAGATGAGGATGTGAAAATATTTTTAGATTTTGCAAAAATTCTTCCTAAGTTTTTGTATATTCTGTTATATTTTACAATAATTTTTAAAAGGTGTTAAAGATAATGAATTATTTTCAGCTAGAAAATCAACTTATAAGACTATAATTTTGATCAGAAAGAAAGTTATAATAATCAAAACTTTTCAAGGAAAAATTGTATCATTTGTGGTATATTTATATGATATTGTCGCTTTATCTGATAACTCCATTTAAAAAGTTGTAGCAAAAGTTGATAAAAAGTATTAATTATCTAAGCTTTTATGTGGATAATATTGCGATTTTAGTACCATTTCTAAATGTGATTTTAAGAAAAATATAAGAAATATATTCTACTCCAGCTGGGCAATATGTCAGAGATTTACTTCTTAATTGGCTATTTACTTGCGAGAAAGCCTTTGAATATGAAAAATGGAAAATATACAGGTTTTAATAGCAGTGTCACTAACTGTCTTTTTAACACATATATTTGCAAAATCAAGTGGAAAATGACTATTTTGCGAGTTATCACTCAGTTAGTGTATTTATAGCTGGTCAAGTTTTCTTTATGATTATATTGCTGTAAATATTTTGATGGAGAAAAAGTTTTAGGCAGAGCAAATGAAATTATAAAGTAACCTATATCAGCAAAAACTTATGATATTTATTTAATTCATCCGATATGCGAAAGAACACTAAAGTCCAGAATGAATTATATATATATATAACTATTACGTTTTGCAATAGTATTTTTGCTATCCGTTTTACGAGCAAAATATTAAATACTAGATGTACCATAATTTTAGCTGGAATAAATAAAAGAGGAGATATGGCGGAGAGAGACTAGAAATAGAAAGCCTTTGCACAATAGTTGTCTGATTTAAGGAAATTATGCTGAGTACAATTATTATTATATTGATAAAACTAAAGTTAATAGAGGATATGCATTACAGGGCAAAAGTAAACTTATTCACACGTCCAAGAAGATTTGGAAAAACCCTTAATATGTCAATGATTAAATATTTTGATATATGAAAAATAAAGAAGAAAAGCCGAAAAATTATTTGAAGGATTAGCATATTTCTGAAAGTGAACACATGCAGGAGCAGGGGCAATATCCGTCATATATATAGAAGTTTTAGGAACATGGAAGAAGTTAGTTGGGAAAACTGTCTGAGTCAGATAAGAGACTTAATAAAGCAGCATTTACATGAAATTTAAGCATACTCAGAGATTGGATGAATTTGATTTGATGGATTTAACAATATTTGTTTTAATAATGAAAATTCAAATTGGAAAGCGTCTGAAAGCGTGGGCGAAAACATAACTTTGTATGAATATTGTGGGAAAAGCTGTTGTGCTAATTGACGAATAACGATGCGCCGATAATTCAGGAGCTTATCAGGAGGGATATTATAAACAGGCAATTTCTTTTTAGAAGTTTTATGGAGATGCAATGAAAGATAATGAATATTTACAGTTTGGAATTATGGCTGGAATATTGAGAGTGCAAAAGAAGAAGGAATTTTTCAGGATTAAATAATTTGAAAGTAAATAATATAGTGAAAAATATTCAGAATATTATGGACTACCGAAATGGAAGTTGTTGGAGGCTGTGAAACATTATGGGCTGGAACATGAGATGGAAGGTGTAAAGGGAGTGGTGAGAGCGGTTATCAGTTTGGAGAAAAACTGAAATTTATAACTTCTTGGGTCGATTATTAACTTTTGGATGAAAATTACATCCCTACTGGATAGAGCGTTTCAGGAAACAAGACAATATGATGACGTTAGGAAAAAGCAGATAAAAAGTAATAGAAGACCTGTAAAACTTTTGTGGAAAACAGTTTATAAGGCAATAAATGAGTATATGGAATATGTATTTAATGCAAGTGATATATGGGAATTATTTATAGCGGATATTTGACAACTGATGGCGAGAAAAAGGGTGAACTTCATCCATTAAGGCTTCCAAACAAAGAAATACAGACTTTAGAAAATTTTGCGATGATTTGTTGGAAAATTATACACAAGCCAAACATTGTAGAGAATTTAAAATGGAAAAATAGAAGATTTGCAAAAGGGTCATGACGAGATACTTTCCTCACTTAGTTATTTTTGACACGAAAGTATTTAGCATATAAAATATTTTTAATCGGAATATTTATAATACTCTAAAATGACTATATTAGACTATCAGAAAGAGAAAGGGCTATGGAAGGGCAGGGATTTAGTTTAGAACTTAAAACAAAATAAACCATGTATATATTTGAATTTAAAGTTGTAAATAATGAAGATGAACTGGAAAATTATGCAAACTGGATTTGAGCAGATAAAAGAAAAGAGTACGATGTGGAATTAAGAAATAGAGGAATAGACAAAATTGTCTGTGTCGTACTTTATGTTTTATAGAAAAAAACTTAAAATGAAATATGAAATAATGAAGTAAATTATATCAACTATTATTCAGCAAGAATAAGGCAATAGGTGTTGTTGTTGAATGTATATTGTAAAATGAATTAAGTTATTAACATTTAGTTTTAAAGAAAATAAAAAGGAAGTGTAATTTAGAATGGTAAGCGGATGAAAAAAATTATTCCTATTTGTTTGGAATATTGACAATTGTAACGTATTTTAGGATTATTACTTGTAAATCGTGGACTTGGATTTACAAATGGCTGATTGTTTGTTCAATGATATTATATTATGTGGCAAATGTATACATGACTGAATTTACAGATTGAGAGATATTATAATTATTGTCGGAATTAATTTTATACTTGTTAAATTACAGCGTTTTTACGGATTTTTATTGTAAATGAAGCAATAATTTATTTGGGTTGATTACAATGTTTCAGATTATATATCGTTATATTATAATTAATTGTAGGACTTCAGAACGAAAAGAGTTGTTGTTTTTGTTGGAGAAAAATGGATATACAAATGATTTGTTGAGAGTATAAAGAAAGATCGTCAATATAAATATCAATTTCTAAAAGAAGAAAAAATTTGAGTTCTTTGACAGAAAAAAACTGTTAACTTTATGTGAAAATAAAAGTTGACATAATCGTTGATTTACAAGCAATCTTTATATGATACTAAACTTGTGGATAAGCTGTTACAGTACAAACTTAGAATGCAATATTATAACTATTTAGAATTTTATGAATGTATGAATAAGTTGCCAGTTTCAAACTTGAGCTCAAAATATTTTTGGAAAATACAGGATTTGAAATTTACCACAACAGCTTTAATTTGAAGGCAAAACGTATTCTCGATATAATTTTCGCACTTTTAATCGGAGTTTATAATCTCCACTATGATTGTTGCCGCAATAATAAAACTGGAATCGAAAGGACCGATATTCTTTATACAGGAAAGAATTGGGAAGGAAACGTCGTTTAAAAGCAGTAAAATTTCGTTCAATGACAACTGATGCCGAAAAAGATGGACCAAATAAGGCAAAAAATGACAATCGTGTCACAAAATTTGCAATTTATGTGTCTTTATTACAAGAATTGATGAATTGCCACAACTGTGGAATGTGCTACGGTGGAGAAATGAGCTTGTAGGACCACGTCCAGAAAGAGAATTTTATAAAACAGCTGGAAAAGGAAATTATGTACTACAATTTAAGACATACCAAAACTATGACTTACTATTGGGCACAAGTTATGTATCCATATGAGCAAGCATTGAAGATGCTTACAGAAAATTACAGTATGATTTGTATTATATAAAATCATGATATTTTGCTCTGATATGAAGATATTGTTAAAAGACAGTTACGATTGTAATGGAAAAGGGAGATACTGCTTGAATTTTGAGATACAGAATTGAATATTATTTTACATTTAATAATGGAGCTCATGAAAATGATTTATTTTAATTACTTTTGATTATCTTATTTGTTTTGATCTGTCCCGCTTTTTATGTAATAATATTCCATGATTATAAAACTTCTGACATTTATGGTGTCTCAGTATAGTCATAAAAATAAAACTATAAATACTTTTTGTACAGATTATTATCATCTTGAAAAGTTTATATTGAAAACGGAATTGAGCATAGTGAAACATTAACTTTACGGAAGAGCAGATACAAATGGATTGGAAAAGTATTATAAACTGCAACCAATGAAATAGGGAGAAACAGAAATTGCAGTAGTGAAATGAAAATATTATGATTCTAAAACAGGAAAAGAAATAAAAGATTTTATACCGTATTTTCAAAGTGACATACTAAAATATGAAGGAAATTGAGACAACAGAAGAAGTAAAGTGTGGGAATTATATCAGATTATACTCAAATGAAGTGATATTTTCGTGGAAAATATTTAGATAAGAAGTCATGCAAGGAATTTTTAAAGATTCAGATTGGAATTTAGAAGGAGATATAAAATAGATGTATTATCAAAGCATAGAGCCACTATATTATCAAATGCGACTTGAAAGTCAGAAATGGTGAGTTGGTTTTAGGTGAAAAGTGTAGGTAGTATATATATATAAATTTTAAGGAGAAGCATCAGAATGATTTATTATAATTACTCACTATTTTAACAATTTTATTTATCCCACTTTACATACACAATATTCTATGATTATAAAACTTCATGAGACATTTATGGTATCTGAACATAATGATAAAATAAAACTATAGCTGCTTTTGCAGTGATTATTATGAATTTGCAAAAGCATATAATAAAGGTAAAGGATAAATATTATGAATCAATGAATTTGAGAAGAACAGGGGAAATATATGGACTGAAAATATTATAAATCAATCAATGAGGTAGTGGGATAGAAACAGAAGTCGTATATGAAAATGATTATTATGATTCTAAAACAGGAAAAGAAATAAAAAGATTTTATGCTCGTATTTTCAAAGTGACATACATAAATAAGGGATGCAACTGGAGATGCTAGAAGAAGTAGCATAGTGAATTATATCCGATTACACTTGCAAACAAAGGATATTTTTCGTGAAAATATTTAGATAAGTAAAGTCATCTGGGTTGGAATTCTTTTAAAGATCTCAGATTGGAATCTTAGGAAGGTGATTTGAAAATGAACGTGTATTATCAAAGTAAGTGGACTTCCTTTATTACTGGGATGGAGATAAAACTGAAAATGAAAAATTACATTTGTGGAAAGTTGCAGATATAGAAATAAAATTTTAAAAAGGAAATGATATGATGACAATTTCACTGCTATTATTGATTTTAGTATCGTGTAAACCCAAAATTCTCAAATTGTGATAGGAGCACTGAGATGTATCAAAATAAGTCAAAATATAGAGGAATGCGGAAGAAAATCGGTATAGTTTGTTGATTAGTTACTTTATAATAACAAAGTAACAGTATAGTTTATCAAAATAGGGAATGGAATTTGGGAAGGTGAGTATCAAGTAAATGAGAAAATTACAAAAATTAAATATATAAAATGGAATATAATTTAGAAAATATAGAAGAATTAGAAAATTTCCAAAATTATTTTTCAGACGGATACCATAGAATGAAAATTAAAATCTTGAGTGAAGTTGATAAAAAGATCTCGATGTTTCCCCGCATTATTTGCAGAATACAAAGATACATTCGATAAGTAATTATATTAGTCAGTTTGAATAAAGAGATTTTGAAAAATAAAAATATATTCTCACAAAAATAGAGGAGGAACTGGGGGAGATTGAATTTATAGATTCTAAATCGAAACAAAAATTGTAGAAACTTGTGGATATGTGTATTGAGGCATTAAAACGGAGAAGTTGTAGATGGTATATGATGCTAGCAATATTAATAATTGTATTATTATCAAGCAGTCATTACTAATTTATTTTTATATATAACGAGATAAAAATATCAAAGTCGAAATTGTAAAACAGAAGAAAACATAGTAAAAATTATATATATAAATTGGATGAAGTTTTGTGAGAAGGATTACAGGCTGGAAATTGCAAAAATAATGACGAAATTGACTTTTGGAGAAAAGATAGCGTTTGGGGAAGGAAAAGTATAAATTAAATAATGAAATTTTTGATATTGTATATAGAAATGATAAATTTTATTATAAAAATACCGGAAATAGAAATATCAGAATTAAAAGATTTTAAATTTTATTTTCAATACGGTAAGATTGAGAAGGAAAAGTTAAAAGATATGCACTTTTTCAACGCTTTCTTTGGCTCCAAAAGATTCATTTTATTATAAAGATGGCATAACTGGGAAGTATGTTGAACGTAAAAAGTAAATTTTGATAGATAAAGAAACAGAATATATTGCAGAAGATACTTCAACTATTTATATTCGTTATGGATGTGAATGATGGAAAAGCAGTGTTGTAATTCGAAGAAACTGGAGAAAAGTTATTAGAAGAATGTGGCTTAGGAGAGGAAAGTAAGGATAAAATTATATTAAATAGAGTTAAAAATGAGGAGAGAAAAGACGTACTTTGCAAAAGCATTGAGCCGACAGCGTTAAACTCGTTTGCAACAGGGACCAAGCTGTGGAGTTTTGACAATGGATTACTTTGATTGTTGCTCTAACGGGAGTGGGAAAGAGTAATATTTTGATGCGATTTTGTGGGTTTGGGAGAGCAGAGTTATAAAACACATACGGGCAAAAGAGAGTTCGGATATTATCTGGCGGGAAGAATAAGAAGGCCAAAAGTCTGCGGCGCAGTTAGTCTTATTATTGATACGGAGATAGGATATCTGGATGTAGATTTTTCTGAGGTTAAGATTACTCGAAGAATAAGACGGGAGAAAACGACATATCTTGATAATAATAAGAAATCTAGACTTAAAGATATTCACAATCTTTTATGGATACTGGAATTGGAAAGCAGGCTTATTCTATAATTGGACAAGGGCGTGTAGAGAGAATTATTGGATCTTTCACAAAAGAATTAAAGGAAATTATTGAAGAGGCGGCGGGAGTAAAGGAGCTAAAATTAGTACAGAGTCTGAGAAAAGCAGGACCTGAAAATGAAATTGAAAAATTGAATATGTAGAAAAGATTTAAAAACGTGTTGATTTATTTAAAAATGAGCAGGAAAGCTGATTTTTAAAGCGTACACAAAAAATTGATGTACAGCGGTTTATGATTCTGAATACAATGTCAATGAAAACTTCATTAAAATATGAATATGAGGAAAAAAGTCAGGAAACAAAGGAAGAACTGAAAAATGAAAATAATTTTCAGAAAAGCAAGCTGAACTTGAAAAACGAATGAAATAAGAAAAGAATTGTACGAAAATCTGGAAAATCAGAAATGAAAACAAGGAAAACTTCAAGAATATGGAAATTCTTGGAAAGAAGAATATTCAAACTTGTAAATCAGAATTCTAACTTAGAAACCGAGCCCAATGAAAAAATAAAAGAAAAGTATTTTGGAAAAGATATTGCTGAAAAGAAGAACTTTTGAATAATTCCAGAAAATGAGCTTGATTTGATAACAAGGAATTACGTACAAGAAGAAAAGGATAAATGGGAGGCTAAAGTTGAGAACCCAAGCATAAATGCGATAAAATTACAATTGAATTAAAGAATGAACGCAAAGAATTCCTAATTTTGAAGTGGATAAGATAAAAGTCGCTGGAGAAAATGAAGATCTTGAAAAAGAGTTCAAGGGCAAAATGAAAATAAAAGACAAATTGCCGAAAGAAATGATGTAGAAGGAGTTTAATAAAATAACAAGGAAAACAGACGTTTGAAATTCAAAAGTCAGAAAAGGAAAAGAAAGCTTGAAAAGAGTTGAAAATAAAAAACTTAACGAAAGATTGATGAATCTTAGAAAAGAATATGCTGAAATAAATAAGCAAAATGAAATTAGTTATAAACTTGAAAGTTTTGAAGTTACATAAGGCAATAGCTAGTGCTATTGAAAAAATGACTTTTAATCGAAGTATAAAGCATATTTGAATGAAAAATTGATGGTGTATTGAGCTTTTGTTAACTTGATTGATGTTCCAGCGATTGAGGAAGGATACAGACTTTGTCTGGTGGAATGTTTGAGGATATTGTAGTAAGAGATAAAGGAATGGAAAAAATGTATTGAATTCTGAAAGACAGAAAACTTGGAAGAGCTTCTGTTTTACCAATTGAAAATATTCGAATTTCAAGAATGAACGAATTTTTACAAAATTGAACAAGTTTCACAACAAAAAGAATTTTCAAAATAAAATGTCTCAAGATGAAGTTCAAAATATTATTTTAAATACAAAGGGAAAAATGAATTGTTGATTTTGCAAGAAATATTGTAAAAGTTGATAAGAAATTTTTGAATGAAGGTGTAGAAAAGGTTATTCAGTTTGTGTATGGAAATTCGGTTGTTGTGGAAAGTCTGGAAGTTGGGACAGAGCTGAAAAAGGATTTAACGACAGAATTGTTACACTTGAAGGGGATATTATCACTCTCGTGGAGAATGACTGAGGGTACCATTGGTGAAAGATGAAATTTTGAGCGAAAAAGGAATTGAAATATCTGAAAGTGAAATTGAGAAAAGTAATTTAAAGAATTTGAAAAAATTATCGGAAATAGTTTTGAAGCTGAAAATTGAAGTGGAAAGAACAGAAGCAGAAAAATTATTTGAAAAATCAAAAATGATTATCAGGAATTTAATGAAAATTATGATGACTTTAGCAAATTTAATCGAAAACAGCGAGAAATCAATACCTGAACTATGAAATTTCTGAATGAGAAATTTATTTTGGAAAAAGAAACAAAATAAAAGAAAATAGAGAACTAACCAGAATATTGAAAAATATATTGAAGAAAATAATCTGAAATAAAAATCTGAATGAAGAATTGAAAAAATTTGAAAATATTGATGACTGGTTCAGAAATTGAATGAGGCAGAGATTATGAATATTGAAGGTCTGAACTGATAATAATAAAATCGTTTTGTAGAATTGAGTCGATTACAGAACTTATGAAAAGGCAGAACTGGCTGAATTTTATAAGAAAAGAGAGAAATTGGGAACTGAACTTTCTGAAAAACTTACATAAGAAGTCTGAAATTGAAAAAATGAAAACAACGAAAACATATTGAATGAAATCAAGGAAGTTGAGAAAATACAAGAAATTGAAGGAAAGAAGAGAAAATTAATTAGCGAAATTAAAGACACTGAAGTAAAAATACTGCAAAATATAATTATGATTGTTGAAAAATTGACACGTAATAAAAAGTGAACTTGTTTCCAAATGGCTGAATTTGCAAAGAGCTTGAAAGCGAAGAAATTGTAGAAGATGAGGAATATTTACGAAATTGCTGATGAAGAGGAACTTACGGCAACAAAGAAGAAAATTGTCATCAAATGAGAGAAGCGTACAGAGATATTATTGGAGCAGTCAACCTTGCTTCAATAGATGAATTTGAATAATGGTACTACTGATATCAGGATATTGTGAGTACTAGAAGAAGGATGCTGCTGGAAAGCGTGAAACATTGTTTGGATTTATTCGGGGAAATTGAAGAGGAAGTTACAAACAAATTTTTATAGCTTACGAGCAGATAAAACAGAGAATTTTCAGTATGTGTGTGAAACCGCCATCTTAAATGGAGCAAAAGGAATAATCAAAATGACAGACCCTGAAAACTTGCTTTTCACCACAGGACTGGAGCTGAGTGTAAATATATAAAACAAGCCAGGCAGACTCTTCTTCTTCTTTCTAGGTGGAGAAAAATCAATGCTTGCAGTGTCATTTATAATCAGCAATCTTTATGTTTAAACCAAGTCCATTTACTTTCTTTGATGAAACTTGAAGCAGCTCTGATGAAAAGTAGATACAAAGAAAAATTGTTGAATTATTACATCAGTTTATTGATAAATCGCAATTTATATGCATCACTCATAATAAGGAAACAATGAAAGGATCTCTCATGGACTTTATGGAGTTACGATGAATAAAGAAATTGGAGAAACTAAAAGATTGTTGCAGTTGATGTGTAATGTAGTAACTACTGGAAATTTTAATATTTTTGATAAAATATAAGTAAAATTAATAATTTTAAGATATATAGAAATTTTTAGTTTAAAAATAAGAGTGAAAGATTAGATCATATTTACAATAATCCATTACTTTTAGATATTTTTGCTCCTGAATTTTAAATGAATTGACTATAAGTATTTAAAATAGAAAGGAGAAATGTGAAAAGTTTTCACATAAATTGGAAAATGCTATATTAGGTTTATTGATGATACTTACATGTGTTCGGTTGTTGGACGCTGCAAACAGATGTATCACAGGTACTGCAAGCGATTATCCATATAAAGAAAGTGCGATAATGGCAACTGCCTGGGAACTCCCTTCAGAAACAGCACGTCTACAGGTTCAAAATCTAAAAAGGTCCAAAAAGTATTTACAACAACATCCTGAAATATTAAGACAATGGAAAGACTATAACTATGGTGTATGGACGCAAAAGGAGAAAAAGCACCGCTGATGATTATAATTTCAGGAACAGAGATCACTTTATAATAGTGGAATGTCACTTTATTTGGCAAATGTATGATAAAGGTTATAATGTAATTGCATTCAGTTCGCCAACGACAATGCCATATATTGTAAGTCAAAGTAAAAACACATATGCAGGTTATATAAAAGATGAGACAAACACAATTATACTCATTAGTAAGTCAGAAGAAGCTATTTTCAAGAGAGTGATGGAATGAAAATTGATGAAGCCTTATATCGGAGGTTACAGCTTAGAGTGGAGTCCAGTCGCTCATTCATGAAAATGGATGATAATGGTGGAAGAATAGGGATTGAGAAATCATTACTATTAAATTCTCCAGTCAGTATTTTGACTGCAACGTGAGAATTTGGACAATCAGTAAAAATGGAATTTATGATGCGTAGTTTGGAAAAATATATGGATACTATATTTAGCAGACTCTATGTGTGATGATTCGATATGAAAGACTTTGAATTTACTCAAAATCTTAATAGTCTCATTAGGAAAATTAGGACTTGGAGAAAAGATTTTGATAGCCTCTACAAGGACTCATTATTTAGATTTTTATTCAGCTACTATGACTTTTGCTGGAGAAGTATTTAGTGGAAATAATGCAACGGGTAGGCTTTCTCAAATAAATCATCATATAAACGTTTTGATTCTGTTTCAAAAGAGTTTAGAGAAGGATTGTCATGCTCCATTTGATGTGAATATGCACAAAGAAATTTTATATCCATATTTGATAGAAATCCTAATCTTAGTTTCAATGATTTATATAATGAATTTGATTTGAAAATAGCCAGGACTTTTATAAATATAATAAAAAGTATAATATTTATAACATCAACTAATGACGTTTTATATTCAAGTCAAGATATAGACTAGTATAAAAATACATTTTCAAATAAAGTTTTGCTACCATTTGGTGGCATACAGAGCTCTTTGGCATAAGGATGTAGCAAGTTTAATGCGTGAGATAAATTGGAGGAAAATTAGGGCTGTGGCAGGGAAAAATAAATTATTAATGTTTGGAAATAGTGCTTGCTGTGGCAACGCTTGGAAAAAGCTGGATGTGGATGCATAAAATGAGAATACAATTACATATATAGAGTGAAAGAGGACAGCTAACGATGATTTATTTGTTGAATTTTGTAAATGGTGAAACACAGGAAACATCTGATAAGAATATTAAGTAGTTCCGCAAACAAATATAAAATCGAGATAAAGTGAGATACAAACTAAACTACATAGCTGAAGAGGATGGATGCGGTGTTTTAGCCAAATAATTTGGAGAAGAGTTGAATGAAGATTGCATTGTATCAAATCAAGTTTTTCCATTAACTGGCATAAATGACTCGTAGTATCCATTTAATAGAAGAATGTATGCTTTTAATACTCAAATTGGATATAATAGTTTGTCCAGCGTCACGGATTTATGCGGCGGTTGTGCCAAAACCGATAAGAAAAGGAATTTCAAATTTTACTGGCAACTCTAGTGAGATACCTACATTTTTGTAAATTCAGTACTGCAACTTAAACTACAGGAAAAGCTGTACAAATGCACTTGGAAGATTTGTTGCTAAATTCAACTTGAGTAGGGTGTTAGGTATGCAGATGTTGCTAAAAATATGGGAATGAAAAGAGACCCTGAAACAATGGGGACAGGCCTTTGAGACATTATGGAGTAAAACAGGATCTGGTTTTACCCGTATTAGGGACCAAGTGATTTAGAGATGCTGTTGGAGCAGGACCATGACTCACATCAGAAGGGCAGTAGACGTGTGGCAGAAGAAAAATTATTTTTCGATGCAGGTGTGCATTTGATAAAAATATTTATGGATTCTACAAACCGTTGTGCAGGACCAAATGCGGAGTTCAATGATTGGCATGAGATATGGAGTTTCGAATTCACCAGTTTGAATATGATTTGGTAGGCAATTTATTACAGTTACAGAAAAATACAAGAGTTGTAAAATAAAGTATTTTTCTAACAGAATAAGCATTTAATTTTAAGATGGCAGAATTAGAGGAAATCAGAATGAGCTATATAAAAAGATACAGATTTAGAAGTTTATAATGCAATTGTTGAGAGGAGGCAAGAGGGAAGGAATTGAACTGATTGCTTTGCGAGAAATTTTGTTTCAAAGGCGTGAAATGGTAGCCGCTGGATCCGGTGTTTACAAATCTAAACTATGCAGAAGGTTATCCTGGAAAGAGATATTACGGCGGATGTGCAAATGCTGACGTTGTGGAAAGTCTTGCTATTGAAAGATTATATTTGGCGTAAATGCACATTCTGGGATCTCAAGCAAATATGGAGTTTTATGTTGGACTGCTTTGAAGCTGGAATAAAATTCGTGGGAATGAGCCTTAGTGTTGGTGGACATTTTGATGACATGGTTATAAAATCAATTTTTCAGGATTACATTGGATTGGAATATAGTTAAATCCTGAGACAGAACTGATTGATTATGAAGCAGTCAGAGAAATTGCAGTAAGAGAAAAAGCCTAAAAATGATAGTTGCAGGAGCAAGTGCTTATTCAAGAATAATTGATTTTATTTAGAAATTGCTGATGAGAATTGGTGCGTATTTGATGGTAGATATGGCTCATATCGCTGGACTCGTGGCTGGGCTCCATCCAACCAGAATATGTAGATGTAGTAACTTCTACGACTCATAAGAACTTTTAAGAGGACCTCGTGATGGAATAATTTTTGACAAATAACGAAGAAATTGCATTGATAAAAGACAATATTTCTGGAATAAGGAGGACCGCTAGTTCATATAATTGTCGGCAAAAGCTGTTGCATTTAAAGAGGCACTTAGCCCAGAATACATATCAGGAACAAGTGGCAAAAATGCTAAAAATTTTGTCAGAAGAATTGGTAAAAGGCGGCTTAGAATTGTAAGCGGCGGTACTGACAACCATTTGAATGCTTGTTGATTTAGTCCAATGGGGAGTTACAGGAAAATTAGCCGAAGCAAAATTAGAAGAGGCTGGAATAACTTGTAATAAAAATGCTATTCCAAAACGATCCTGAAAAGCCATTTGTTACAAGTGGAATAAGACTAGGAACACCTGCAGTACAACTCGTGGGATTTAAGGAAGAAGAAACAAGACAGGTAGCAGAAATTTTATATTAACGGTATTAGGAAATATAAATGATAATGAGTGCTCAGGGTAAAAGAGCAAGTTTTAAAATTAACTGGAAAAATTTCCACTTTTATAAAGGTAAATAATGAAAGATAAAAATTAGGAGAAAATGTGAGAAATAATAATAGATGATGAAATGCGTGAAAAGTAGTAACTAAAAATTATATTATCCATCCAGAAGGTTCTGTTTTAATCAATTTGGAAATACAAAAGGTTATTTGTAATGCAACAATTGAAGAAAAATTCAAGATGGCTAAAAGGGACAGGATGGTGGATGGATAACTGCCGAATACAGCATGCTTCCAAGAGCAACACATACACGTATCCAAAGGAATCAATAAAAGGAAAACTATCTGGAAGAACAATGGAAATCCAGCGGTTATGGGAAGAGGCTTGAGAGCAGCAATGAGATTTGGACTTGGGGAAAGAACGATAATGATAGAGTGTGATGTAATTCGGGCAGATGGAGGAACAAGATGTGCTCAATCACGGGAGCCTCTGCGTGCTCTAGAATTAGCAGTTGAAAGACTTAGGATGAAGGAAAATTAAAAAGACATCACCAATAAAACTAAGTCGCAGCAATAAGTGTCGGAAAGTCCGAAATGAATTGCTTCGACTTAGAATATGAAGAAGACTCAAGCTGATATGGATATGAACATTGTAATGAACGATCAAAGGTGAGTTTATTGAACTGCAGGGGACAGGTGAAGAAGCAACTTTGCTCATGCGTGAACTGATTGAAAGTTTATTAGAATTGCTCTCAGAATGCCTTGATAAAGTTATTTAGTTTATAAATTAAAATTAATTTTGAGGTATTTAAATAAGAGCTTATCAGTTTAATTATGGTGTAATTAATATAAATAAACAGGTAATGTTAAGCAAAATTTGTCGTAGAAGTTTTAAAGATATAAATAAAAATATAAATTTAGTGATGGTGAAAAGATAGATGAAGAAAATGGTATGGATAAAATTGCTTTGATGAATGCATGAAAAGGATACAAGGCGGTGCATACAAAGGCTATGAATGAGATTTGGTCTGATGTCTTCAAAACAGAGTAATGACAATGAGAATGCCAAAAATGGATGAAAAGTCTATTGAGGCTGGAGATCATGAGTGCATGAATAATTTGGGATATCTTTATGCTAGTCAGCAAGGATTTTGAGAAATGCTGAAAAGTATTATTTGATTGCAGATTGCAAAATAAAAGACTGGTGATAAGCCGTACACTGTAGCACTGTCAGTGAGCAGCAGAATGGGGAAAGAAATGCAGAGGCAGCACTATTACTAATGGCGATTGAAAAGAATCTGTGAGGCGTAAAGGAAAATCTTTGAGGATTTTATGGGTCTGACTAGACAGACTGCAAAAGGAAAAAGATAGATGGCTTTACTGTAGATGGCGTGGAAAGACGATATTAATGCAATGAAAACCATCTAGGAATGATTTTTCTGGAAATGAAGGAAATTCTTAAAGGAATCTGAGAAATTGGTTTAAAAGCAGCATGTCACGTTGGAGATCGAAACATGCGAAGAATAATTTGGAAAGTATTGAGGATACAGCTTGAAAGAAAATCGAAATTGATGGAGGCATTATCGTATAATAGAAATTAAGAAGGTAACCTGACTAATTTTGATGATATGTGTAACATAAAATTAGGATAATTAAACATAAAATGACAAATTGGCAGGTCTAGAATGATTATTTGATTTATTCAAGAAAGGGAACAAAGGTGCAGAAGCGAGGTGAGATTTGATGGGAAAGTAATAGTCTGTATTTGCAGGAAACTATTACCTTTATCAGAAGTACCTGATGATTGCTCAAAATGGTAGGAGATGGATTGTTATTGAACCAACTGCCTGGTATGGTAGCAAGAGCCTTGGAAGAGTAGAAAATTTGATACTAATCATGCTTTTTAGTATTGTACGCCTTCTGGAATCGAAATTTTGTGTATCTTTAATGGATGTTGTTAAACTGAAGGAAAAGGACTGGTGAATTGCTGAAGAGGGAGCAGGAAAGTAGGAGATCCATTAGTTAAATATGATTATGATTTTAAAAGAAATGCAAAATCAATTATTACGCCAGTAATTATTTCAAATTGATGTATAGTGCATTAAACTGTTGAATCTGGACATGTAGCTGGAGAAACAGTGGTTAAAATGTTGAAAATAGTTTAATTGAATAATTTAATAAAAGAATCTTATCTAATGTATTTTGCTTTTTTAGAGATTTTTTATAATATAATCAAAACCTATTCTAATTTAAACTACTAAAATTATATAAATTTATGGTTTGAGTAAATAGTCATAGCTTTTGAGTTTGGTTTTAAATAAGTTTTTACTATATTATTTTTCTTTTTCCAATCAATACTTTTCACTCAGGATAAAAAGAATATTAACCTCAAGCAGGTATTTGAAAATAAATTTCCAAAAATTGAGTAAAGACCAAGATATTTTTGTTGTTAAAATAAATGTATCGTATTAGCAAATCCGTAAAATAGACATAGCTAAAGGTATTCTTTGTTATTCTTCCAAGAGCGAGTAAAACACCTTTGTGAAATCATAAATGCCACTAAATCCACTCTCAGAGATATGTGCAAATGTGCAAGAAGCTTTGTCCGCAATCTCAATAACTTCAAGACGATCTGTAAATAGTACAAGTGGCAAAAGAAATAGAGTAAAATTAAGATGATTGTCCAAAATAGAAATTATAGCACTTATGTTTTCCATCCAATTTTAAAACATCTTTAGTACATTTCCGCTCCCATATTTATACTAATCATTGAAGAAACTGTAGTTCCAATTGGGGATGGCAAGATAAAGCAGATAAGCATTAATATCTGAAGCAATCCTTGTGCGTTCAGGGCAATTGTTGCACCCAAATTTTTCCATTTCTTTGTTTATAAAGAAAACCAAGATGCAAAAAGCATAGTTTCTTTCGTTGAGAGGAAAGCCGATATTAAGAAATATGATAGGCAATTTTATTGAATAATTTCTCAGACTTAATTTAACATCGCTTACTTTTAAGGAGCCAGTCACTTAAAAACATCCAAATTGTAACGTGATATAGGAAAAAGCGGTACCATTTACAGCTCCTGCAATTCCCATTTTCCAAGCATAACAGCCAGTTAATAGTGCTGTTAAAATAGTCAATAATATAATGTTTTCATTTTTCTTGCTCCTTACCTCGTTTTTATATTACATTTTCTAACCCTGACATATTTCCCATCAACATATACTGATTTATAAAAAGCATCTTTATACATCACTTGTCAGAGGACACTCTCGAGTATAAACCCATATTCGAGCATAGCATCCAGTTGTTAATATTGATAAAATACACAGCCAATAAAATCATTTTAATTCTCATCTCTTTCCTGCTGCAGAAATTATCTGTTTCTTGATATCTTTTTATTTAGGCCTTACAAGGCTCTCTGTGATATTTTCCCCAATAATCATAATATAAACCATCTTCATCATCATGAGTGAACTGATTCCTCCTGGCAGATTTGCTTAGCGCTAGCACAGCTAGTTGGTAATACAAAACAAGTAATAATAAAATCATTTTTCTTTCTTCTCTCCTATAATAAGTTTATCTTATAAAATTTGAGATTGTCAATATAGTTTAATTATATGTGCAAATTTTTCAAAATGCTTTACAAATTCATTAGTTGCATAATGGAAGTATTATATGGATGAGAGGTGCAATTATTAAAAGCAAATTTACGGAGAAAAGTCGATTCTGCTTGAACAAGTTGAAAGGAATAACTGCCGAGCGTAGGGATTGACTATCTTTATTGCTGGGGCTATGGAGAATATCCATAGGACTGTCATTATCAAAGGATGATGAGCTGTCGGATATAATTCATATAAATTTTTAAGTTTTTAGTTTGAAATACAAAGAATCAATAAAATGGATATATGTTTTATATGCTGATGCTCGTTATCGGCATTTTTATTATCCAAAAACAAAAATACTGAAAGGAGAAGGAAATTTTATTTTAAAAGGTTTCTGTGAAGATATGTAGAGTGTTTGGAACGTCGAAAGTTAATAGAAAATGGTGATTTATCAATAGGAGGAGTAGATACAGTTGAACTCGTAGGGTGCATTTACACTGCCACTTTATGCTTGATGGATCAGAGACTTATTGAGAACAAAACGATGGGTAGAAATGAAAGAGGCATTTTAAGTCAACGGATTTAGCTACAGAATTGCTTATGCTGGGAAAAACTTGCGTTTTTATCAACAGGGATGATTAAACTGGTTGAACTGGGTG